>Ga0163144_10007386_pt1 | contig 24105 bp, 27 predicted proteins | sample OliLak19BULKMAT1_FD_123175 | JGI IMG/M metagenome (GOLD analysis project Ga0163144, IMG submission 123175) | Freshwater microbial mat bacterial communities from Lake Vanda, McMurdo Dry Valleys, Antarctica - Oligotrophic Lake LV.19.BULKMAT1 | ecosystem: Environmental > Aquatic > Freshwater >...
CGTTAGCGGGGACTGTGACTCGGACAAGGATGGGATTCGCGACTACCGCGATACGGACGACGACGGCGATGGCGTCGCCACGGTGACGGAAGCCGCCACGTGCAAGGATGGGGACTGCGACGATACGGACAAGGACGGGTTTTTCGACTACCTCGATACGGACGACGACGGCGACGGCGTGGCCACGGCCACGGAAGCCGGCACGTGCACGAGTGGGGACTGCGACGACACGGACAAGGACGGGATCTTCGACTACCTCGATACGGACGACGACGGCGACGGCATTCCCACGTTGACCGAGGGCGCTGGGGACACGGATGGGGATGGGATTCCAGACTACCTGGACACGACCGCTGGTCCGCCGCCATCCGTCCCTGCCGGATCGGCGCTATCGCGCGGGTTGTTGGTGCTGGGTCTCGGCTGGACCTGGCTCCGGACGACGCTTCGAGGTCGCAAGGAATGAGTTTTGCGTCGACCGGCGAGCTCTGCCCGTACTGTGCCACAAACAAGTCGAACCAAATTGAAAGAGAAAACAAACCGTTGGCGACGCTGACGGACTTCGGTGTCGAGCAGAATTGCGGTCGCCGATCGCCGGTCCCGCCGGCTTGCGGTAGACGAAGAGTCGATTGAGTCCGAGCTGGACGCGTTTTTCGACGTCGAGTCGGAGGCCGGCGTCCGCGAAGGCCTTTCGTGTCGAGGGCCAGGATGAACTCGCTCGGGAGCGCGGAGTGCGCATCGCGCCGGAGATGCACTACGTCGCCCGGTGGCACGACTGCTGGGAGATCCTCCGCGACGCCGCGACGTTCGCCAACGGCAACGGATTCAAGGCAGTGGAGCTGCCGGACGACGAGCGGATGCTGATCGAGATGGACCCAACGCGGCATCCGCCGCTGCGGCGCATGGTGCGGACCTCCTTCGCTCGCAAACTCGTCGAGGCCGAGCGTCCCTTCGCGCGGGATTCAGCCGAGCATCTTCTCCGCGAGATCAGCGGGCGGACCGAGGTCGAGCTCGTCTAGCAGTCTACCGATCGGATCGCGAACCTCGTGAACTTCCATTTGATGGGCTTTCCGACTGGGGACACGCCGCGGATCGTCGCCTGGACGCGCGAGATCCTCCACAGCGATTGGCCCGCTCTGAATCGCACGGCGCGGGGCGAAGGAATCGCCGGGGCCTTTCCCGATTTTGCCGGTTACGTCGACGACCTCGTCGACTCCCGCCGCGACCTCCACGCGCCGGACGATCTCATCGCCCGACTCGTGAGGAGCGAGGTGGACGGGCGGCCGTTCTCCGCGACGCTACTGAGGACCCTCGTCGCTCAGATCATCCTGGGTGGCATCTCGACCTCCACGAACCTCCTCGGCAGCATGCTCTACCGGCTGCTCTCGACCCCCGAGGTCCATGCGCGTCTGCGCGCGGAGCCCTCGCTCGTGCCGGCGGCGGTCGAGGAGTCGCCGCATCTCGATCCGCCTGTGCTCTTCGTCGTGCGGGTCTTTACGCGAGACGTCGAGCTCGCAAGCGCGAAGATCGCAAAGGGCGAGAAGGTGGTGGTCGGCATCGCCTCGGCCAACCGGGACGAGGCCGTATTCGACGAGCCGGATCGTTACCGACTCGATCGGGGGCTGCCGCGCCACATTTCGTTCGCAGGGGGGGCACACTTGTGTTCGGGCGCGGGACTCGCGCGCCTCGTCGCCTGCGAGACGATCTCGGCCTTCGTCGACCGTTTCGACGTGGGCGAGATCGAGCTGGTACCGGGCTTCGTCTACGAGGGCGTCCCGGTCTTCCTCGAGCACGGACCGAGGCCGCTCGACGTGCGCATGCGATCCACGGGATGAGTCGCTGCGGCGCCGACGCTGCGTGTGTCGCCGGCGAATCGAGGAAGGCTTTTTCACTGGCATCCCGATCTGTGCGGTCTACCGTCACGACGACCGTGCTGACCAATCCGATCCTCCCGGAGCCCTCGATGATCCTCGACATCTTCGCCGAGCTACAGCACCCCGGGCCCCGCCAACACGGTGTCGAGCGTCGGATTTTCCTCGAAGCGATCGAGCAGGCGCGTCTCGCAGACGAGATGGGCTTCGGCTGCTGGTGGGCCGTTGAGCACCACGGCTCGCCGCAGTTCAGCTACTCGTCGGCGCCCGACCTCATGCTCGCCGTCATCTCGCAGCACACCGAGCGCATCCGCCTCGGCCATTCCGGTGTCCTGGGACCCTTCGACATCAACCATCCGATGCGCATCGCGGAGCGCGCCGCTTTCCTCGACAACGTGAGCGGGGGGCGCCTCGAGCTGGGCATTGCCCGCTCGGTGCCCTTCGAGTGGGAAACCTTCGGTGTCGATCCCGACGTGACGCGCGAGCAGGTCGCTGAGGCGCTTCGGATCATCCCGCGCATGTGGAAGGAAGGACCGTTCCGCTACGACGGCAAGCATCTCCAGATCCCGGATCGGGAGGTCGTGCCGAAGCCGTTGCAACAGCCCCACCCGCCGCTCTGGGTGACGGGGGCGACGCCCGAGGGACTTGAGAACGCCGGACGGCACGGCGTCGGGGTGCTCGCGACGATCATGTTCTCTCCGATCGAGACGATCGGGGAATACGTCGGCTACTACCGCCGCGGCCTCGAGCAGTGCAAGCCGGTCGGTGACTTCGTCAACCGGCAGGCGGCGTGTGCGTCGTTCTTCCACTGCGGGGAGACCGTCGATGAGACGATCGCGAGCGGGGCCGGCGAGGCGGCGCTCTGGTTCATGAACGCCCAGGCGAAGGTCTTCGGCATTCCGCGGCTCGACTGGCTCGAGGCCTGTCGCGGGAGCATGCCGCTGCATGCGAACTCGAACAGCGGCTTCGTCGCCCCAAGCGAGAAAGAGGGAGGCGATCTCGACGATCCGATGCCGGTGATCCGCTTGATGAATCGGCTCCATGCCGGGATGGAGGTCGACCCGGTCGAGGTCTACGATGCGCTGCTGCCGATCGACTCGGTCATCATCGGCGACGTCGAGGTCTGCCGACGTAAGCTCGAACGTTATGCGAATCTCGGTGTCGATCGCATCATGTGTCTGATGCAGATGGGCTACCTCCCGCATGAAAAAGTGATGCATAGCATCCGAACCGCGGGGAAATATCTCGTACCGGAGCTGGCGGCGGGCGCGTGACGGGCTCGCGCGCGCATCGAGGTCGCGCGCAACCTGGGGCGGGTCTGCGGCCGCTCGAGATCAGAGGTACTGGCCGACTCCCTGGCCCGGTTTGGCCTTCGGCGTGGCTTCGGTCGTGCGACCGGCGCGCACCTCCTGGTTGGTCGCCCCGCCGAACAGCTGCTTGAGACGGTCGTCCCAGGCATCGGCCGTCGATGCGACCATGCGGATGGCGAAGCGGAGCTCCTCCTCCCGGAACTGCTCTCCGAGCAGCGTCTCGTCGAACCAGATGGAGCGGTGCTCGGCGTCCAGCGCGAAGCGCCCGAACATCAGACCGAAGTTGAGGCGCGCCAGGAAGAGGCCGAGCTCCGGAGTTACGTTGACGCCGACGTTGCAGATCGTGAAGACGCGCACGACGACCTGTCCCTCGAGCGTGGCGCGGGGGGCGAGCACGACGTGGACGTCCTCGACTGGAAGGACGTAATCCCCGTCGCTGTCCAGCTCGGGCTTCTTTCCCAGGAAGTCGGTCACGATCGCTTCGATGCGGGTCCGAGCGAGCGCCAGCTTCTGGCGCGCCTCGTGTTCGACCTTGTGGCTCCCGTGCGCAACGTCGAACGTCGCATCCGGCTTTTCGAGGAACACGTCGACGAGAAGCGCTTGCAGGAGCTGCACCGCAGACGCGCCATCGGGGGCGGAGTGGCTCCATGCCTTGCTGCGATCGGCCGGATCTTCCGATTTGAATCCGCGTTCTCGAAGCGCGCTGCGCGTCTCGATCGAAAGCTCCGGGAGCACCGGCGGTCGGCCCGGGACGAGGACCTCGAGGCTCCCGTCGTCCCGGCGCGTCACCTCGACCGTGTGAAGCGGATTGCTGATCGGGGTGACGGCCACGAAGGCGAAGGGCTCCAAGGCCTCCACCTCGCTTACCAGGAATGCACGGGCGACGGCCGGATCGGTCATGGTGGGTCTCCAGAGGTGGGTGGTCGGCTCACTTTACTCGTCTCCGTCCAGGGCCGGACGTGGGAAGTCGGTCGATCCAGAAATCGCATCGTATGCGATCCGAACCAGGGATGATGAACACGTAGCAGTCGGGTTCGGCTGGTGTCGACCTCAGGGCACGGCATAATGGATCGTTGATCGCGCCCGTTTGTGCCGGTATGCGCTTCGATTTCGGCACCCGCCATCGAGTCAGCCTGTTTGAATGGGAGGGAATCCAGGATGAAGCGTCGCATCGGTCCGATTCTCCACCTCCGTGCCGGTAAACTGTCGGATTGGAGTTTCTCCGTCGGCCTTTGGATCGACGAAACGACCGCTATGCCTCCCACGCTCGCCTTCGACCCTGCCGCCAAGGCCAGGATCTCTTCGCTTGCGACGGCAGCTGGTAGTTTCGACGGCGCGAAGTGGATGTACTGGCTCGTCTCCATCCCGCGAGGCGAGAAGGAGTTCCAGACGAGCTACCGCATAGGAAATCTCGATGAGGGGACGATCGACATCGATGGCGTGGTGATTCCCGCGCTCGGTCAGTCGCCTCGCATCGCGTTCTTCTCGTGCAACGGGGTACAGGACCCGAAGGACTGGACGACGCAGCCCGAAATGGAGGTGCTCTGGGAGCGCATGCACGCGCGACACGAGGCCGGGGTCCAACCGGATCGCTCTGGCGGTCCCTATCACGTTCTCCTGGGCGGCGGGGACCAGATCTACTGTGATTCCGTCTGGGCAGACGTCGAGAAACTCCGAAAGCTCGACTCCTGGAATGCGCGCAAGAAAGCCAGGGTCACCCCGTCGCTCGTCCGTGCCCTCGAGAAGCACTACGGCAAGCTCTACCTGAGGTGGCACGCGAGCTGGTTTTCAGAGCTGCACTCGCGCGTACCGGGGCTCTATACCTGGGACGACCACGATATCTTCGACGGCTGGGGGTCGTACAGCGACGACCTTCAGCGCTCTGGACTTTTCCAGGCGATCTTCCAGCAAGCGCGCCGCGCGTTCATGCTTTTCCAGCTCGGCGGCGGTGCAGAAGCGGGTGCGCCGTGCCTCGACGCGAGCGGCGCCCATTTCCTGCAGGCGATCCAGCTCAGCGACGCGCTCGACGTCGTGGTCCTCGACTTGAGGAGTCAGCGCACATCGGACGCCGTGATGGCCGAGGATCAGTGGAAAGCGCTCGGAGATCATCTCGCCGCACGTTCGAAGAGAAAGTCCACGGGCGCGCACTTGTTGGTCGTCTCCACGATCCCTGTCGTCTATCTCAACTTCGCCGTCGCGACGACCTTCTTTGACTGGCTGCCGTGGAGGCAAGATCTGGAGGACGACCTCCGCGACCAATGGGAGCACAAGGACCACCAGGAAGAGCGGTCGCGTCTGATCATGACCTTGCTCAATCACGCAAAGGAAACGAAATCCCGGGTCACGCTGCTCTCGGGCGACGTCCATGTCGGCGCCCGCGGCCGCATCGCGTCGAAGCGACCCGCTCACCTGATCGGCGACGAGACCGAGTCCGTAATTCACCAACTCACGTCTTCGGCGATCGTGTTTCCCGCGCCCCCCGCGATCGCGCTCGCTGGCATGCGATCGATTACGCCGTCCGGGCCGGCGCCGTTGTCCAGCGTGTCGCAAGTCGAGACGGAGGTGGTGGGCGTCGGGGCAGATCACTTCCTGCTCGGCAAGAGAAACTGGCTCTCCATCGAGCCCGAAGCGGCTGAGAGCGGCGAACGCGAGAAGCTCTGGGTGCGATGGGTTACGGCGGATGGGGATGTGAAGCCCCCGTTGGTGATCCACGCGCGGGCAGTTCGCTAGACGATCCTCTCGCCGGGATGCGAGGGCTCGTCGAGCACACCGCTCGCGTCGGTCCCCGAGCAGAGCGGGAGGCCTCAGGCCTGGAGGCGCTTGCAGTTCTCGGGAATGGCGAGCGGCTTCGCATTGCGGAGCAGCATCGAAATCTGGCTCTCCAGGATCTCGCGGGTCCAGCTGTACATCGCGTCGTTGTTCGTCGCCCCATCGGGCTTCGTGCACATCTTCTCGCGGCGACCCCACAGCAACAGGTAGGGCTTCGACTCTTCGCGTGCGATGCCGAGCTCGGCGGTGACGCGCTTGGAGTCGCGGGTGTGCTCGCCGCAGATCACGACGACTTCGTCGGCCGACTGGATCTCGGCGCGCGCGCGCTCTTCGGAGATCTCACTTGCCGAGGCGCCGTGGGGGCTCGGGACGATCTCGAAGGTCGAGTCGGGACGCTTCGCCTGGCTGCGCAGCAGCGCATGGAGGTCGGCGTCATTGTCGCGATCGAAGCTGACGAAAACTCGAGTTCGGGCCATGAAGACTCCGATCGCGTAAGGAAGGGGATTCGAAAGCCGGGCGACGGCGGGGCCCTGCGCGATGTCGCGCAGGCCCCGCCGAGTCCGACAGTCGGGGCCTAGCGGCGGTCGCCGCGGGGCTTGTCCTCGGCCTCGTTGACGCGCAGGCTGCGGCCATCGAGATCCGTGCCGTCGAGGGAGCGGATCGCCTCTCGGGCCGAGTCTTCCTTCTCCATTTCGACGAAGGCGAATCCGCGTGCGCGGCCCGTCTCGCGGTCCATGATCACATTGACCGAGGCGACTTCACCATGGCGTGCGAAGAGGGACCGGAGGTCGCTCTCCGTAGAAGAGAAGGGAAGGTTTCCGACATAGATTTTCTTGCTCAAACATTTTCCTCGTCGGGGCCGTCAATTCGGTCCACCGACAGGCCGTGCCCCCCCCTCCAGATCGTCTGGAAACGGGAGCCGAACGGCGATGAGACACCCCGAAACACATCCCAGAGGACGGTCGCGGAGCGCGATTGGGTTTCGATTGGGGGACAGTGGGCCTGATGAGGCCGCGTGCTGAATTCCGATCGGAAGCACGAATCGAGCCCACCTTAGCAAACTTCCTGGACCATGCCGAATCGCGCCTCCAGGCGGGGCCGCGGGTCGCTGCTCGCATGACTCATCCGGCTCGACCCTTCGTCCGCGATGAGCCGCCCCGTCCGACGTATGAGGCCATGAGGAGCGTGATGATGATCCCGACCACCGCGTCGAGCAGGGCGCGGAGGTAGGCAATCATTCCAATCAGGACTTCGAAGACGGCCGTCAGGGCGATGCTTGCGCCCAGCAAGATGATGACGAGCGGCGCCCAGCTCGCGCCCCGCCAAACGCCGAAGGCGGCGACGATTCCGCACGCCGCTTGAAGCAGGAATCCAACCAGAAGCAGCGGCTCGAGGGGGCCGACGAGCATTCCGGGGAGGTACACGGCTCGGTAGATCCCGAAGACAGCCAGTGCGAATGCAATCAGCATCAAAGCCGTGGGTCGATTCATGCCCATCCTCCGAGATATCCGTACGTTTTTGTAAGTCGACCCCGCCGCGGTCCGGTCCGATGGACGAAGCTATTCTACACAGAGTAGGACACGAACGGGCGGTCGAGAGCGACGGGTCGAGCGAGGGGCCGGGGAACGTGCGCAAGCTTCAGATCGATCATGTGACCGACTATCGCTTCGGCTCGGACGTGACGCTCCTGCCCCACCGCTTGCTCCTCAGACCCCGCGAGAGCCACGTCTTGCGCATCGCGTCGTCGACCCTCGAGATCGCGCCCGCGCATCGCATCCGCTGGCAGCGCGACGCCCTCGATAATTCGGTGGCGGTAGTGAGCTTCACGGCGCCGGCCGCGTCGCTCCGGATCGCGAGCCGGATCGTCATCGAGCATTACGACGAAGAGCCCCTGGACTTCCTGATCGAGGACTCGGCGGCTTCTCATCCCTTCGAATACGGACCGGTGGACGCCGTCCTGCTTGCCCCGATGCGCTCGCTCGCGTGGCCGAACGACCGCGCGACCGTCGAGGGATGGCTGCAAGGGCTCGGGATGGGGTCGAGCCGAGTCGAGACGTTCGCGCTGCTCGATGAGCTCAATCGCACCATCCCTCGAGACTTTGCCTATCAGGCACGCGAAGAGCCGGGCGTGCAGTCCCCCGCGCGGACACTTTCGCTCCGAAGTGGCTCCTGTCGCGACTTCGCGGCGCTCTTCATCGAGGCGACCCGGCAGCTCGGATTCGCGAGTCGTTTCGTCACCGGATACCACACGAGCCATGCCAACGAAGCGGGCTCCGGCTCGACCCACGCCTGGGCGGAGGTCTATCTGCCGGGTCCGGGATGGAAGGGGTTCGATCCGACGGGCGGCGTCGTGACGGGCAGCGAGCACATCGCGGTGGCCGTGGCCGGCCATCCCGAGAACGTGCCCCCGGTTGCGGGGAGCTATGTCGGACCGAAGAACCTGCGGCCTACCATGCAGGTCTCCGTGCGGGTGGTCGGGCTTTGATCGAGCTCGTGATCGACGAGCAAGACGGCGGCGTTGCTCTCGCCGAGACGGACGTACGTCTTGGCCATGGGTTTCTCCTGGGGTGGCGGCACCGCGCGACGTCGCTGATGTTTTGGGCAGAGCGGGAGCGCGCCTTCAGCTCGGCGACCTGGCATTCGACGGAGGTCGCTGCGTATGCCAATCCGTGACCCGCTGATAGGCATCGGCGACCCGCAAGACCTTCGCGTCGTCGAAGCGCCTCCCGATGATCTGCAGCCCTGACGGCAGCCCGCCTTCGATCGGCCCCATCGGAACCGACATCGCCGGGGTCCCGAGCAGATTCCAGGCGGGTGTGTAGGTCCGCTCCATCATCGCCCAGAAGTCGCCGTCGAGGCGTGGCGCGGGGAGCCCCATCGTCGGCGTGATGAGGACATCGCAATTTCCGAGCACGTCTCGAAGCGTCGCGAGGCCCCAGGCGCGGACCTTCTGGGCCTGGACGTAATCGGACGATCCGTAGAAGGCGCCCATCACGAGCGAATGACGGGCGCCGCGGCCGTAGTCGGCGAAACGCGTCTGCATGTCCTTTCGATGGTAGGCGAGGGCCTCGGCGGCGCTCGTCACGAGGGCCGCGGCATGGACGATGGGATATCCGTCGAAGCGGACCTCGACCGGCTCCGCGCCTGCCCGCTCGAGAGCGGCGACGGCGGCCTCGAAGCGATCGCGACAGGTCGGGTCGAAGCCGGCGACGCGTGTGTGGTGGTCGCGTTCGACGCCGACCCGTAAGCCGGCGAGGTCTCCCGTCAGCGTGCGTGCGTAGTCGGGGACGGGGCGCCTGCTCGAGGTCGGATCGTCAGGCGACGCGCCGGCGATGGCCTGGAGGATCGTCGCGCAGTCGCGCGCGCTGCGGGCCATCGGGCCGACGGTGTCGAGGCTGTGGCCGAGGGGGACGACGCCGGATTTGGGAACGAGGCCGTAGCTCGGCTTCAGACCCGAGATCCCGCAGAGCGCGGCGGGGATGCGGATGCTGCCGCCGGTGTCGCTGCCGAGTCCGCCGAGGATCAGGCCCGCGCAGACGCCGGTTCCCGTGCCGGAGCTCGAGCCGCCGGGCCAGCGTTCGAGATCCCAGGGATTGCGGTGGAGCGGGAACGGACCTTCGGGATCGGGCGGACCCATCGCGAACTCGAGGGTCGTCGTCTTGCCGAGCACGACGGCGCCTCGAGCACGCAGTCGCGCGACGACCGGGGCGTCGATGCCGCGGCCCCAGTCGGGATCGAGCACCTTGCTGCACGCCGTCGTGCCCCCCTCGCGCGCCGCGATGATGTCCTTGATCCCGAGCGGGATGCCCTGCAGCGGTCCGCGGTCGATGCCCGCGGCGAAGTCGGCATCGGCCTGTTTCGCCGCGGCAAGGGCCGTCGCGTCGAAGCGCGCGATGAACGTGCCGAGCTTCGCGTCGAGGGCGTCGACCCGGGCGAGGAGCTGCTCGGTCAGAGCGACGCTCGTTAGGTAGCCGCTGCGCAGGGCGGCGGCGGCTTCGGCGATCGTGGCAGGAACGGCGAGATCGGCGTGGATGGCGTCGGTCATTGCTCGGCGAGATCCTCGTCGCTCGGGAGGAAGGCCGGGGCGAAGCGCGAGGCCGCGTCGGTGTAGAGGCTGTCGGCTGCGGCGCGCAGGGCCGGATAGGACTGGATCATCGCTTCGACCTCCTGCTCCGGCGGCGCGATGCCCGCAGCGGAGAGGAGGGCGATGACGGTCGCACGGGGGTCGTCTGCCATAGCGCTCCAACGTAGCCCGTTGATCGTTTCCGGCATGATCGGTGCTGTCCGCCTAGAATGCCGAGGTCGCATGATACGACCTGCAGGCACATGATGATTCAACGATTCAAGCCCAACGACCCGACCGAATCGATCGTCGCCGCCGTCGAGGCCGACGGGGTTGCGATCCTCGACGAGCTCGTCCCCGCCGCCGTCATGGACCGGCTAGAGCACGAGGTCGCGCCCTGGCTCGAGCGCGTTCCCTTCGGAGCCGGCGAAGCGGCGGGCGTCCGGACGCGTCGCCTCGGCGGCCTCGTCGCGCGTTCGGCGACCGCCCGCGCGTTGATCACGCATCCGTCGGTCCTCGAGATCGTGCGCCGCGTCGTCGGCTAGGTCGACGACATGCGCGATCCGATCGCGGTGGTCCGGCCGGATCTCGAGGGGGCTGCGGGGTTCGGGGACGAGGAACTCCTGCAGCGGCAATTCGAGAAGATGCGTCGATTCCTCGCTGGGAGCGGCGAGGGTAACTGAGGGTGCGGCAGCGTCCAGGCGACTTCCGATTGGGCTAGCTTTGATGAACACGATGGAGGAGTGAACCGTGCCCCAACGGCCCCTTGTACGTCCCGGCACCCGCATGCTGAATCACGTGGAGCTCTCGTACGCGCCCGGCGAGCGCCTTCACGCGAAGCTCCTGCTTCAGGGATTGGGCTTCCGGGTGCTCGATCCCCAGACAGACGAACGACCGGCGAACCTCGGGCCCGCAGCAACACCCTTCCTGATCGTCTACATCGACCCGGCGGAAGGAGACGTGTTCGACAACGTGATCTACGCGTCCGAGGCGCTTTCGGATCAATGGCGATTCGAGCAGGCGATCCGAGAGCGCTTGACGAAGGATGCGACTCTCGCCGAGCTCCACGGGGCCTATTGCAGCGCCCACGCGCGCATGCCCCAGGCGATGACTCATTTCGGGATCGCCTATCCCTCTGGCATTGAAGTCGAAGCTGCGCTCGAGCGGATCGCCAAAACGTCCGAGCTCGAAGGGCGCGTGACGCTTTCCCGGGTCTACCGACCGGGCGAGCCGGGATCCGTGGATGACCGCGTCATCCAGGCATTCGTCTATACCGACGTCGTTTCGACGAACCTCCTCTTCGGCGGACAGCAGATCGAGCTCCAGGTTCGACTCGACGGCGCGTGAGCGCGGGACGCGAGCCTGGCGAAGGAATGCGCCCCGGCGCGTCCTTCGATGGTCCATTCAAGCAGACTCTCCGGAGCACCCCGCGATGAACTTTTCGACCGACGAAGCCCTCGAGATCCTCCAGCTCTACGCCCGCTACAACACCGCCATCGACGGCCACGACCCGAAGGCGTTCTCGGCGTGTTTCGTCGGCGATGGCCGTCTCGATTCGAGCACGGGCATTTTCGACGGCCACGACGCGATCGCTGGCTTTGCTGCGGCAGTCAATTCGAACCAGCCCGGCATGCGGCACGATCCGACCAACATCGTCCTCGAGGTCGACGGCCAAAGCGCGACGGGGTCCGCCTTCTTGATCTGCTGCGACGTGCAGGGCGGTTTCCGCGTGACGGCCACCGGTCGTTATGCCGATCGGCTGACGCGAACGGCCTCCGGCTGGCGGTTCACGCAGCGAGTCTTCACCCCCGACCTCTGACCGGATGCGCGGAGCGGGCGACTACGATCCGCCGAGCGTCCGCGCGAGCGCCGCGTGGAAGAGGCCGATCCCGGGCTCGTTGCGACCGATCAGGATGTGCTCGACGCGACCCGAGGCGAGTCCACGGTAGACGTGCTCGCTCTCGGCGTAGTCCTCGCTCGAGATGATCTGGTGGGCAAACGCGAAGCGGGCGGCGCAGTCCTCGCGCTGCGCTTCGCTCGTCACCGGGAAGTGCGTGAAGAATGCCTGCATGACTTCGGTCCGGTTCGTCGCGAGGGGTGTGAAGCGCGTGATCGTGAGCAGCGGCTCGAAGTGGCTGAAGATGATGTTGGGCGCGACGAAATACTGGACGACCGCATGCGGCAGGAGCTTCCAGGCCTCGGTCGGCCGATTCTCGAGCTCGAGGATCGATGCCATCGGCACGATGATCCGGTTGTGGGGGCCGAAGCCGTGGGCCGGCGAGGCGATGCCCGGGTAGACCGCCGAGAGCGACTCGCGGTGGAGCGAGAAGACGTGATAGGACTCGAAGAACGTATCGAGCAGGAGCTTCCAGTTGCAATCGAGGACGTCGGTTCGCGACTCGAACAGAAAGAAGCTCGCATAATCGAAGGACGTAAAATCGTCGTTGAGACCCGCGAGCCAGGTATCGACGTCGATCCCGAGCTCGGCCTGCGAACGCCTGGGGTCGACGATGACGAGGCCATGGCGCTCCACTGCGGCAAGAGGCCGCATGCCCAGGGTCGCCCGATCGACGGACTCGAAGCCCCCGCGAGACTTCGGCTGGGCGACGAGGCAGCCGTCGCGGGTATCGTAGGACCAGCCGTGGAACAGGCAGCTGAAGATGCGCCCGGCGTGTCCGCGTCCGCGAGCGACCGGCGCGGCCCGGTGGCGGCAGATATTCTCGTAGGCGCGAACCGTCCCGTCTGGGGCGCGGACGACGACGATCGAAAGACCGCCGATCTCGTAGGTCAGATAGTCGCCGGGCTTCGGGATCTCGACGCCGAGGCAAGCGAGGCTCGGTTGATCGAGAAACCAGGCGCTGCGCTCACGTCGTGCGTGCTCGTCGCAGGTGTAGTGCGAAGCGGGTATGCGCAGGACCGTGTCGGCCATCGTCGTCGAATCCCGCGCCTCGAGCGCGAAGATCTCGCGGATCAGATCGCGTTGCTTTTCGATTCGCATCGACTCTATCCACGCGCGCGGGAAGCACCGCGGGTGCCGAGTGCATGCGGGGTCGGAGAGGATTCGCGCAGATGAGCGAGAGCGATCGTCGAGTACCGGATCGGAACTTTGGGATCCGTCGCCTTCGATTCGGCGTCGACTTCAGCCATGAGAGGCACGATATCGCCTCTCGAATCGACCTGCACCGACCGCAAACCGCCCTGTTCCAGTCGCAGCCAATCGCGGGTCTCACATGACGAGAAGGTCACTTTCTCGAACCGAATCCAGCCAGTGATCTACCGCCACGAGATCCTCCAGGTGAAAATGCGCCGACTCTCGAGTCACTTGGGTAAATGATCGAGCAGGTCCGCCAGGTCGTCGGCGTGCTCCTCCTCCGAGGCCTGAATCTCTTCCAACATCGTTCGGGTCGTCGAGTCGAAGCTCTTGAAGTAGCCGACCATCTCGCGATAGCTGTCGATGGCGACGCGCTCGGCGACGAGATCCTCCTTGATCATGTCCACGAGCTCCTCGCCCTCTACGTATTCGGAGTGGCTTCGTGAGAGCAAGCCCTCGGGCGAGAAGTTGGGCTCGCCTCCGAGCTGGACGATGCGTTCGGCGATGCGGTCCGCGTGCTCCTGCTCCTCGATTGCGTGCTCCATGAACTCCTGCTTGACCGATCCGGCGTGGATTCCCTTGGCCATGAAATAATGGCGCCGATAGCGCAGCACACAGACGATCTCGGTCGCGAGCGCGTCGTTCAACAGCTTGCATGCGGCCGTCGGGTCGCCCGCATAGCCCTGCGTCACGGCACCTTCGATGATGTGCTCGCGTGCTCGCTGCCGTAGCGTCTTCACATCGGTCAGGAAGATCTTGGGGGCGGCCGTCGGCCGGTCCTTCTCGCTTGCTTTGCTGGTCATGCGTCGCTCCTTGCGGTGGGGGCTACTCGGGTCGGGATTCGCGCCGGAAATCAGCGTCGGCGGTCCCCCCATGCGCAGCAAGCGCTAAGCCTAGAATCCATGTTTTCCGACGAGAATCTCCCTGGAATTTGGGATTCCTTTGGAATCCCGGATTCAAGAACATCAGGGATGAAGAAACGGGTCGAACGGACCTGCGGAGAGAATCATGCTCTACACGATCGTCGTCCTCCTTCTCGTGCTCTGGCTCCTCGGATTCTCATTGCATGTCGGCGGTGGCTTGATCCATACCCTGCTCGTCATCGCGCTCGTCGTCTTCCTCTTCAATTTGATCAGTGGGCGACGCTCCGTCGTCTGATGAACGCCTCGCTCGCGACTGCCGCCACGAGGGCCAGATCCTGCTGACGCACGACGGCGACCTCGAACTTCGCCCGGCCATGCGGATGGCCTCCATCGCCCGATCGCGAACGTTATGCGCCTTCTCGGTATTGAGCGCGAGGATGCGGAAGGCGAGCTCTTCGTCGGGGGAGACGAGGGCCGTGATCTGACGCATGCCGAGGACCTTCGCCGCGGCGAGCCGGTGGCGCCCATTCGGGGTCCAGAAGCCGCCCGCGGCGCCGCGCACCACGATGATCGGATCGATGAACGCGCCGGCCTCGTCGATTCTCTGCGCCAGGCGCTTCGCATGGGTCGGCGAGAGATCGCGCTGGAAGGGCGTAGGCTCGACGGCGTCCCGCGGCAGCACGGCGAGCAGCAGCGGCCGCCCGGAGAGCGGCTCGCGATAGGCCCCGAGCGCCGTCCCGCCGGCGCGCGCGATCTCGGCCACGAGCGGCGCGATCTCGTTCGCGTCGAGTCCGCGGGCTTCGCGCGCGGGGGTGATGCGCTTGCGGGCGGTCGTCTTGCGCTTCGCGGTCTTCTTCTTCGGGGCGGCCTTACGGGCAGTCGTCGGCGGGGCTCCGCGGTCGACGAGGATCGACGAGGGGGGCGAAAGTCGGCGAGATGGGACGAGCGATCGAGAGACCCGCCCTCCGATCGCATTCAATCAGTCCGTAGCCCTTCCGCCGAGCTTCCGTTTTGCGCAGTGCGCTCGAACCGGACCTGCTCGTCCCGCGCGACGAGCATCGCCGACTCGGGATCGAGCTCGACCCTTCGCAGCACGAAAGCGACTGCATCGATCGAGGCGTCGCTCGCGAAAATTGCCTCGAGCAGGTCGTCGGGGGAGGCGAGTTGTCCGAGTGTGGAGCGCGTCCGTGCGTACCCCTCGATTCGACGCCGCAGCGTGCCCATGGCGCGCAGGGGCTCGACGACGCCATCGCGTTCGACGTCGACCCGGACCTGAACCCGCGCCTCGGGCTGCGAGTACATCGCCCAGCCGAAGAGCTCCCAGGCATCGATGCCCGCCCGTGCGACGAGCGTGAGATGAATGACCGGCCAGACGACGACGGCGATTGCGATTCCGACCAGGGTCTTCTTTCGCCACTCGCCCCTCATGAAGAAGCTCCGCTGCTCGCGGCCCGCGTGAGCCAGGGCCACAGGAGCCAGGCGGCATAGCTGACTCCCGCGACCGGAATCAGCCGTCTGACGAGATCGCGGCGCGCAAAGAGGAGTAGACCACCTAACATAAGCCCCGCGAAGAAGAGCTCGCGGGCGCCGACCTGGATCGCGACCATCAGCGCGAGGAGCGCCCCCATCGCGAACGTCCGCATGCGCGGCACGAGCAGTCCGATCGGCAGGGCAATCTCGGCAATCCAGGTCAGGTTCGAGACGGCGACGAGCAGCGGCGCGTCGGCTCGGAAGGGGCCCGCCCCGATGCGATTCTCGAGGGCGAGGAGGCGCGCCATCTCGGCGTCGGGCACGATCGGCGAGAAGACGCGCGCGAAGCCCGGGTCGAGGGCGATCCGGTAAGAAAGGAACTCGCCCCCGAGCCAGTATCCGTAGGCGAGCTTCATCACGCCGGACCAAACGAGTCCCGCGAGCACGATCCAGCGCATGCTCGCGACCGCCGAGCCAGCGTCGCCCGGATCCGGTCTCGGTCCGGGGCCGACGCCCGGATGAGCGAGCGCGATCAGGGCGAGCAGAGCAATGGCCAGGAACTGGTGATTGGCGTTGTGGGGGAAGACGGAGGCAACGGTGATGAGCTCGAGCAGCAGCGCGCACAGGACGGCGGGCAGGGCGAAGCGCTCCATCCAGCCGAGGAGGGTACAGACGCCGAGAGCGGCGGCGATCGCCGCGTGGAGCCCCGGCGATTCGGAGTAGGGGACATAACGCAGCGCAACGAAGCCTTCGAAGGCGAGCGTCATCAGCACGAGCCGACGCATCGACTGGAGCTTCGCGACGGCGACCGTGTCGTCGTCGCGACTGGTGCGGTCGAGGAGTCGATCGAGCGCCGCGTTCATGCGGCGGGAATGTCCGCCAGGATCGCCGCGAAGCGCGCCTCGAGGGCCGGTCGGGCCGAGGGGTGGGTGATGATCCAGAAGCGGTCGTTGCGGATCGCGTCGAGGGTGATCGCGGCGATCTCGTCGGGGGACTTGCCGTCTGGGCCGAAGAGGCCCTCGCGGATCATCAGCCGGACCTGCTCGGCGGTCGGCGTCCGCTGCTCGCTTCCGAAATCGCCTGGTCGATTGCGCTCGGATTCCATGACGTTCGTCGACACGGAGCTCGGAATCAGGACGCTGATGCCGATCGCGCTCCCCTCGGCTCGCAGCTCGTCGCGCAGCGTCTCCGAGAGCGAGACGACGCCGACCTTGCTGACCGCGTAGGGCCCGATGAAGGGGACCCCGCTCCAGAGGCCCGCGATCGACGAAGTACTGACGATATGCGCCGGGGTTCCCTGGGCGCGCATGATGGGGACGAAGCTCTCCACGCCGTGGATGACGCCCCAGAGATTGACGCCGAGGACCCAGCGCCAATCGGTCCGCGTCTGGTCCGACAGGGCGTTGAAGGTCGAGACGCCGGCATTGTTGCAGAGCACGTCGACGCAGCCGAAGCGCTCGACCGTGGCGCGTGCGAGGTGCTCGACCGCCCCCGCGTCCGAGACGTCGGTCGGAACGGCGAGGACCTCGACGTCCTTCGCGCGGAGCGTTGCCGCGACGCGCTCGAGGGCTTCGACCTCGATGTCGGCGACGACGACGCGTCCGCCGGCGGCGCCGAAGGCAGTCGCCAGGGCCGCGCCGATTCCGCTGCCCGCTCCCGTCACGACGGCGACATGGCCGGGTCGAAGAACGCTCTCGCTCATGTCGGTTCCTCGCATCGCTTCGGGCTCGCGCCGAGCATGCGCGAGAAAGCAGGGGTTGTCATTCCTCGGCGACCGATCGTCCAGGCCCCAAAGGGATCTTCCTGGCCGCGGCCAAGACGAATTGCCAATTCTGCGTGGACCTCCCGGTGCGCGTTGCGCCCCAGGCTGTCACGCTCTCGACATGACGGCCGCGATCACCTGCACGACCTCGCATATCGGTCTCTGCGTCTCGGACCTCCCTCGCGCACTGCGCTTCTGGGTCGACGGACTCGGCTTCGAGGAGTTCGCGCGGTTCGAGATCGACCGGGCGATCGCCGAGGTCGACCCGCCCGTGAAGCTGACCTCGCTCTTCATCCAGAAGGGCGGGCTGCGGGTCGAGCTGCTTCATTACACGTCGCCGGGCGTGTTCGGCGCTCCGGCGACGCGCCGCAACCAGCTCGGCATGACGCATTTCTCGTTCGTCGTCGACGATGTCGATGTCTCGGCGGCCGAGCTCGTCCGCTACGGTGGAGCGATCATTGCGGGGACCCGCAGCGGCCAACACGATCCGGACGCGGTGCAGATCGTCTTCCTCGCGGATCCCGACGGGACGCGCGTCGAGCTGATGCGTCTGGCGAAAGGACAAAAGTGGTGAGCAACATGATGAAGAGCAAACGAAATATTGTCTTCGATCCCCACGATCGAAGCTTCGTCGAAGACGGCGTCCCCTTCGATCTGCTCGCGCGTATCCGAAGCGAAGAGCCCGTCTACCGCACCCCGTCGGGCGCCTGGTATCTCTCTCGCGCCGCAGACGTCGAGGCGGCGCTCATCGACGTCGATACGTTCCACGCCGAGCTCGGCCCGATTACGGGCATTCCCGCCGGCGTCGCTACGATCCCCGAGGATCAGCATTTCCTGTCCGAGATTCCCGAGCCCCGACACGGCCGCATCCGGCGGCTCTTCAACGCGATCTTCGCCTGGCACCGCGTGCGGCAGATCGAGCCCGTTCTCGAAGCCGAGTGTCACCGCCTGATCGATGCCCTCTTTGCCTCCGACGCGCCCGACCTCCACGAAGGCTATGCGATGGCGATCCCCGCCTTCGCGATGTCGCATATCATGGGATTCGGCCGCGAAGCCGTCCCGGATTTCATGCGTTGGTCTTCGGACGGGACGATCATGACGCGCCCCGCGACCCCCGGTGTTCCCCCGGAAGGTCCCGCGAGCCACGTCTACTTCCGCGCACGCATCGCCGAGCAGCGCGCCTTGCCCGAGCCCTCGAATCACGTCTTCCAGGTCCTGCTCGGCGCCGAGATCGACGGCCGCCCGCTCTCCGAAGGGGAGCTCTCGACCCAGCTCCATTTCATGGTGCAGGCGGGCGTGCATACGACGCGTTCCTTTCTCGTCCACCTCATGAATCGCCTCGTCCAGGATCCCGCGCTCTTCGCGCGCCTCGAAGCCGACCGCGACCTGATCCCGGCCTATCTCGAGGAATCTCTGCGCCACGACTCGCCGGTCCAGCGCACGACCCGCGTCGCAACGCGCGACGTCGAGATCGGCGGCGTCCTGATCCGCAAGGGCGAGACCGTCGAGATGGGCATCGGTTCCGCGAACCGCGACGAGTCGAAGCACGATGAACCCGCCGCCTTCCGCCTCGACCGCGAAGATCCCCGCGGACACCTCGCCTTCGGCGCCGGCTCCCACGTCTGCCCCGGCGCGATGCTGGCCCGCCTCGAAGGGGCGACGGCGGTCCGCGTCCTGCTCGACCGCACGCGCGAGCTCCGTCCCGTCGAGGGCTTCCGCTACCCGCCGCTCCCGGGGAGCCTCGGGCATCAAGCGATCCGGGTGAAGCTCGTCGCGCGCTGAGGGCGGCGGACGGCGGTGCTCCGGGGTTGGCGGCCCCCGATGGGGCTGGCGGACGGACCCGCCAGGAACCCATAAAAGCCCATTGCGAGAGGTCTGGGCGGCGGCCGGCTAACCCGCTAAGGTCCGCCCTCCGGCGAAGCCGGGTCATCCATCGACCCTGCCTCGTTCCGGAACCGCGCAGGAAGTCGTGCCGAGGCACGGACTCTTCGCAGGGCTCCCAGGAGCCCAGACCGAGCTCTAAAGAGCTCATGAGAATGGTCGCGCGCCCGTAGCTCAGATGGATAGAGCATCAGCTTGCGGAGCTGAGGGTCGCAAGTTCGAGTCTTGCCGGGCGCACCATTCATTCCGTAATTAATCCAGATACTTACGTTGTCGATCCCGTTTCCGTCTCGCGAGCTCGCATTGCGCTCGACGCCAGTAGTGGCTCAGTAGTGGCGCGAGGCTGTCGCGACGGCTGAGCGACGGGGGGCCTTTGGACTTTCAACAAGCCCGGTCGGCTCCGCTTTCCTGGTCGCGACGTCTTGCTCCTCGTGAGGCTGGGTGTCCACGCGCGCGTATTCCGAATTCATGTATGCCGAACGCGTGATACCTCGATCCATCGAGGACACTGAGAATTGCGCGCCGCCTTCGGGTCACCAGGAGCGGCATCGAACCAGCGGACCCCAGCGCGATGTACTACGAACCATATACGAGCCGAACCCTTAAGAGCGGCCTTCAGTAACACGGCGTCCGGGAGCGCTGGGGTCGCTCCGTCCACGATTTTCCAAGTACAAAGAGACCCATGTTCGAACAAGCATTCAAGAACATCGATGACATCCTCTGGAAAGAGCAGGGCTGCGGAACTGAACTCGATTACACCGAGCAGACCTCGTGGCTACTCTTCCTCAAATACCTGGACGGGTTGGAGCAGGACAAGGCCGCCGAGGCGGGCCTTGCGCGCAAGAAATACGTATTCATCCTCGATGAGCCCTATCGCTGGGAGAGCTGGGCCGCGCCCAAGGACAAGGCCGCTCGGCTCGATCACAACGCCGCGCTGACGGGCGACGACCTGCGGGACTTCGTCGATCGCAAGCTCTTTCCCTACCTGCAGGGATTCAAGCAGCGCGCGACCAGTCCGAATACCATCGAATATAAGATCGGCGAGATCTTCGGCGAGATCAAGAACAAGATCACGAGCGGCTACAACCTGCGCGAGATCATCGACCACATCGACGAGCTGCGATTCCGCTCTCAGACCGAAAAGCACGAGCTGAGTCATCTCTACGAAGCGAAGATCAAGAACATGGGCAACGCCGGGCGCAACGGCGGGGAGTACTACACCCCACGCCCGCTGATCCGCGCCATCGTCCGCGTTGTACAGCCGAAGATCGGCGACCGGATCTACGACGGCGCGGTCGGCTCGGCGGGCTTCTTGTGCGAGGCCTTCGACTATCTCCAGCAGGCCCATCCCAAGCGCACGACCTCGCAGGACAAGGCCCTCCAGGAGAACACCTTCTTCGGCAAGGAGAAGAAGTCCCTCGCCTACGTGATCGGCATCATGAACATGATCCTTCACGGCATCGAAGCGCCGAACATCATCCACACGACCACGCTCACCGAGAACCTCGCCGACATCCAGGAGCGGGACCGCTACGACGTGGTATTGGCCAATCCGCCCTTCGGCGGCAAGGAACGCAAGGAGGTCCAGCAGAATTTTCCGATCCGCACGGGCGAGACCGCGTTCCTCTTCCTCCAGCACTTCATCAAGATCCTGAAGGCCGGCGGACGCGGCGGCATCGTCATCAAGAACACCTTCCTCTCGAATACCGACAACGTCTCCGTCAGTCTGCGCAAGCTCCTGCTCGAGAGCTGCAATCTCCACACCGTGCTCGACTGTCCCGGCGGCACGTTCCAGGGCGCGGGCGTGAAGACCGTCGTGCTCTTTTTCGAAAAGGGCGCGCCCACTCGCAAGGTCTGGTACTACCAGCTCGAACCCGGCCGCAACCTCGGTAAGACCAACCCTCTCAACGACGGCGACCTCGCCGAGTTCGTGAAGCTGCAGAAGACGTTTGCCGACTCGCCCAAGAGCTGGAGCGTGGACGCCAAGACGATCGACCCTGCCACCTACGACCTCTCCGTGAAGAACCCGAGCGGCGGCGAGGTCGTGATGCATCGCAGCCCACAGGAGATCTTGAAGGAGATGGCCGCTCTCGACGCCGAGAGCGCGGCGGTGCTGGAAACCATCAAGGGGCTGCTCGCATGACAACGACGGAGGCGCGAGTAACGAAAACCGGCGGACGGGGCGCTGCCACGCGCCACATACCTCCTAAGCATGCACTTGCAGTGGGCATGCCGCGCACGCCTGCTCCAGATGGCTGGCGATGGTCCGCCCTCACGGACCTAGCGAGGCTGGAGTCAGGACATACGCCAAGCCGCCGGCATCCAGAGTATTGGGGCGGAGCCATCCCTTGGATTGGAATCTCAGATGCGCGAGCGCATGACGGTCAAGTCATTCATGATACCGAGGAGAAAACCAACGAACTCGGCATTGAGAACTCATCTGCGCGTGTCCTCCCGATAGACACAGTCTGTTTGTCGCGAACTGCATCGGTCGGATATGTGGTCGTCATGGGCCGACCGATGGCAACCAGCCAAGACTTTGTGAACTGGGTTTGCTCGGAGCAGCTCAATCATAACTTCCTCAAGTATTTGCTCATCGCTGAAGGCGAGGATCTACTTCGGTTTGCTAGCGGATCGGTCCATCAGACAATCTACTTCCCTGAGGTGAAGGCATTTCATATCTGCCATCCTCCGCCGGCCGAACAGCAGCGGATCGTCGGACTGCTTGACACCCTCGCCGCCAAAACACAACGCCTCGAGTTTATCTACCGACAGAAGCAGGCGGCGCTGACGACATTGAATGAGTCGCTGCTGCACCAGGCCTTCACGGGAGAACTGTGACCATGGCTCTTGCAAGCCGACCACAAAAGCACACCGCGGTCGGCATTGATGTCGGCGGGATGCGCAAAGGGTTTCACGCCGTCGCCCTGATCGGTGGCCGGTATTCAGAGCGTTGCGCTACCCCTGATGTTGGCGAGCTCGCTTCCTGGTGTCGAAAAGTTAACGCGGCAGTGATTGCTGTGGACGCGCCCTGCCATTGGAGCACGGACGGCCGCGCGCGTCCCGCCGAGCGTGAAATCATGGAGAAGCGAATCTTCTGCTTCTCGACGCCCACTCGCAAGCGCGCAATCGAACATCCCAAGAATCACTATGGGTGGATGCTGCGCGGCGAAGCGCTTTTTCAGGCCCTGAAGCCGACGCATACGCTTTGTTCCAAGCTCCCCGTGGACGTCCAGAATTGTTGTTTTGAGACCTTCCCACACGCCATCACCTGGCATCTGACCGGCGGCAATGCCGACGCATCGCGGAAGCAGTCTCAGCGCCGGGGATTGCTGGAGAAGGCAGGTATTGACCTCGCCAAACTGACGAACATCGACCTCGTGGATGCCGCCCTGTGCGCCCTAACGGCCCATCGATTCGCCAGTGGCGATGCGTGTGTTAGCTATGGTGAGCCGAGCACCGGCCTTATTATCGTGCCCGACGGACCGAATCCATGAACGAAGCCGAAACCCGCGCCGAACATATCGATCCAGCGTTGGCGGCCGCGGGTTGGGGCGTGGACGAAGGCAGTCGCGTCCGGCGCGAGTATCCGATCACCCCGGGCCGCATCGAAGGACTCGGTCGGCGTGGCAAGCCGCTGATCGCCGACTATGTCCTCGAGTACCGCAATACCAAGCTCGCCGTGAACGAGGCCAAGGCATGGGATGTGGCGCTGACCGAAGGCGTCGCGCAGGCAAAAAACTACGCGGGCAAGCTGGCGATCCGCTTCGCCTATGCGACCAACGGCCAGGGTATCTACGAGATCGACATGCAATCAGGCGTGGAGCGTGAAGTGCTGCGCTACCCGACCCCGCATGAGCTGTGGAGCCGAACGATTGCTACGACCGGCTCAGCGATCGCGGACGCCTGGCGGGACCGCTTCGCCGCCGTGCCGTACGAGGACAAGGGCGGCTCGCATCCCGGTCGCTACTACCAGGACATCGCCGTCGAGCGGGTTCTCGAGGCTATCGCGGCGGAGCGGTCGCGCATTCTGCTGACCCTGGCCACCGGGACCGGGAAGACCTTCATCGCCTTCCAGATTGCGTGGAAGCTGTTCCATGCCCGCTGGAACCTGGGCGATTGGCGGAGGACGGGCGAGCCGTCGCGCCGACCGCGCATCCTCTACGTTGCCGACCGCAACATCCTCGCGAATCAAGCCTACAACGACTTCTCCGCATTTCCCGACGATGCGCTGGTCCGGATCTCGGCCGGGGACATCCGCAAGAAGGGCAAGGTCCCGAAGAACGGCAACTTGTTTTTTACAATCTTCCAGACCTTCATGTCCGAACCGACGAAGGACGACGAAGCGCGTCCGTACTTCGGCGATTACCCGCCTGACTTCTTCGACTTCATCATCATCGACGAGTGCCATCGCGGCGGTGCCAAAGACGAGAGCAGCTGGCGCGGCATTTTGGAATATTTCGCGCCCGCAGTTCAGCTCGGTCTTACCGCCACGCCCAAACGCAGAGACAACGTCGACACCTACGCGTACTTCGGCGAGCCGGTCTTTGTCTACTCACTCAAGGATGGCATCAACGACGGCTTCCTCACGCCCTTCAAGGTGAAGCAGATCGCGACTACGCTTGACGAGTACGTCTATACGCCCGACGACGATTTGATCGAAGGTGAGATCGAGGCGGGTAAGCGTTATGAGGAGGAGGACTTTAACAAGCTCATCGAAATCAAGGAGCGGGAGAAGAAGCGCGTCGAGATCTTCATGGATCAGATCGACCAGACCGAAAAGACGCTGGTCTTCTGCGCGAACCAGCCCCACGCGCTCGCGGTCCGCGACCTCGTCAACCAGCTAAAGACGAGTAAGGACCCCAATTACTGTCAGCGCGTCACGGCTAACGACGGCGCGCTCGGCGAGGAGTACCTGCGCACCTTCCAAGACAACGAGAGAAGCATCCCGACGATCCTGACGACTTCGCAAAAGCTCTCGACCGGCGTCAATGCCCGCAACGTCCGAAACATTGTCTTGATGCGCCC
>Ga0163144_10007387_pt1 | contig 24105 bp, 15 predicted proteins | sample OliLak19BULKMAT1_FD_123175 | JGI IMG/M metagenome (GOLD analysis project Ga0163144, IMG submission 123175) | Freshwater microbial mat bacterial communities from Lake Vanda, McMurdo Dry Valleys, Antarctica - Oligotrophic Lake LV.19.BULKMAT1 | ecosystem: Environmental > Aquatic > Freshwater >...
AAGAGACGAAGAGACGAAGAGACGAAGAGACGAAGAGACGAAGTGATGAAGTGATGAAGTGATGAAGTGATGAAGAGTGGACGGGTCAGCCGAGTGGCTGGCCCGTCTTGGTTTGGGGAGGGGCTCAGTGCGGGACCATATCGAGCGCACGCAGCACCATGCCGTGCAGATCGGTGTTGAGCAGGTAGGGCGGCATGTCCTGGCTGCCGGGTCCGAAGGCGGTGCATTCGACGTGGTCGGAGGTGTGGTTGGGGCTGAGGAACGCGACGCCGTAGTGGTTGGCGAGCAGGGAGCCCAGAAGGCTGGTGGAGTTGTTCTGGGGGGCGAAGGGGTCGATGGGGGTGCCATTGAGGGCCATTGTTAGAATCTGCTTCTCGCGGGCGCCGAACTCGATGCCGCGGTGCTGGGCGACCTGCAGGCAGAGGCGGTCGAGCATGTCCGGGCCGCCGCCCTCCTCACGGGCGGCGGCGAGCATGGTCTCGAAGGCGGTGCGGCCGGCCATGAGTCGGTCCAGGCCCCGCTCGCCATCGCGCCCATAGACGGTGATGCCGGGGTTGGCGTTGCCGTGGTCGGTTGTCACAATCACGAGCGTGTCGTCGCGGTCGGCGCTCCAGTCGGCGAGGAGCTGGATGGTGCGGTCGAACTCGAGCTGCTCGGCGAGCATGGCGGCGGCGTCATTGTCGTGGGCGGCGTGGTCGACACGCCCGCCCTCGATCTGGAGCACGAAACCGGCGTCGGAAGTTTGCAGGCGGTCGAGGGCGGCCCTGGTCATATCTTCCAGCGTCGGCTGGTTCTCTGGGCGCTCGACGACGTAGCCGACGTGGCTCTCCGCGAAGAGGCCGAGCAACGGTCGGGCCAGGCCTGGCGGGGCGGCGGCGAGTGCATGGCGGTCTTTGACCAGGTGCGCGTCGCGGAGTTCAAGCGTGGTCTGGGGGAAGAACTTGAGCCCGCCGCCCAGCACGATGTCCACGCCGCGCTGCTGGATCTGCTCGGCGATCTCGCGTTCCATGCCGCGGTCGGGGACGTTGGCGATGAAGCCGGCGGGCGTGGCGTGGGTGACGGTGGTGGTGGTGACCAGCGCGGTGGCTTTGCCGTGGGCCTTGGCGGTGACGAGGAAGGGCTCGGGCTCGCGGTTGTCGGGGGTGAAGTTGACCGCGCCGTTGTTGGTCCGCTCGCCGATGCCCCAGGCGCTGGCGGCGGCCGCGGAGTCGGTGACGATGGAATCGGCCGAAGCGGTGTCCTGCAGGGCGCGCCGGACGCCGGGGCGATCCCAGAGCCGCATCCAGGCGCAGCGCTGCCCGGTGGTCTTTCGGATGGCCAGGTCGGCAAGGGTGAGCGTGCCGTGGCTCATGCCGTCGGCGACCATGAAGATGAGGTTGTGGGCGTGGTTTGGATGGGCGGAGGTGTGGCGGGTTCGGATGCGGGCGCTGCGCGTGGGGCGGGCGAGGGCGGCCGGGGCGAGGGTGGCGCCCGCAAGGGCGGCGGCGGCGCCGGCGCGGAGTGCGTCGCGGCGGGTGTGGGTGGGACGGGTGGGCATGGGGCGGCTCCGGCGGTGAACGGGAGGATACGGGAGTGGGCGGGGCGTGAGGACGGGCTCGCGCGTTCTTCGCGCGGGAGTCCGCGGGCTTAACGCAGCCGGCGCCGCGAGCGGTCGAGCACGTGCCGGATGACTGCGGCGTGAATCCAGCCCGGGGCCACCGGACGGTGGCCCGATCGCTCGCGCGGACGGCTCGGTTGCCGCGGGGCGGACGCCGACACCCCCGCATCGCCGCTAAACTGCCCCCATGCCAGTGACCTTCCACCAGAAGACGCTTCCCAATGGCCTGACCGTGCTCGCCGAGGTCGATCCCGACGCGTTCAGCGCGGCCGCCGGGTTCTTTGTCAAGACCGGGGCCCGCGATGAGGCGACGCCCGTGATGGGCGTGTCGCACTTTCTTGAGCACATGATGTTCAAGGGCACGCCGGAACTCTCGGCCGACGACATCAACCGGGCGTTCGACCAGATGGGCGCGAGCAACAACGCGTACACGAGCGGGGAGATGACCTGCTTCTACGCCAAGGTGCTGCCCGAGCACGCGCTCACGAGCGTCGGGCTGCTGGGCAAGATGATGCGCCCCGCGCTGCGGCAAGGGGACTTCGACGGCGAGAAGAAGGTGATCCTGGAAGAGATCGCGATGTACAAGGACGATCCGTTCTGGGTGCTGTACGAGCGCGTGAGCGAGGAGCACTACGCGGGGCATCCGCTGGGGCACCGCGTGCTGGGGACGGTCCAGAGCATCACGAACCTGACGCGGGACCAGATGCGGGCGTATTTCGAGCAGCGGTACTCGGCGGACAACACCTGCGTGGCGATGGCCGGCAATCTGGACTTCGCCGCGGCGTGCGACGCGGTGGAGGCGGTGTGCGGGTCGTGGAAGCCAACGCGCGTGGGTCGCGATGCCGCGAGGCCGCGGATCACGCACAAGCGGTTCGAGGAGCGTGATGACAAGGTGAGTCGTGGGTATGTGCTGGGGTTGGCCGAGGCGCCGGGGATCGGTGACGACCAGAAGTACGCGGCCGCGCTGGCGGCCCAGGTTCTGGGCGGGGTCGACAACAGCCGGTTGCACTGGTCGCTGCTGGAGACGGGGCTGGCGGAAGAGGCGCAGGCATCGTTCGACCCGCACGACGGCGTGGGTCAGTACTTCGTGTTCGCGGGGGGCGACCCGGAGCGGATGGACGAGGTGTGGGCGGTGGTGGAGCGCGAGATCGCGGGATTGGCCGATTCGCTGACCGACGACGACCTGGCGAAGATCAGGTCGAAGATGGCCACCGGTGTGACGGTCGCGAGCGAGCGGCCGGGCGATCGGATGCAGCGACTCGGGCGGCAGTGGACGTATCTGAAGCAGCACCGCACGCTCGAAGAGGAGCTGGCCAAGATCAACGCGGTGACGAGGCGGGATGTGCGGGAAGTGCTGGCGGCGTTCCCGATGTTGCGGATGACGGTGGGCAGGTTGATGCCCAAGGGGTGAAGCGCGGACGCTCGACCTGAGGCTCCGCGAAGCTCCGGGTGAAGGGGCACCGGGGCCTTGGATGCGCGCCGTTCCCATGCACCCGGACCTTTCGGCGCTGAGCCTTCCCAGGTCCGGCTCAGGTCCGGCGTCCGGGTGCGCCAGCCGTGCGAGGTTTGGCCTGCGGCGCGTGCCACCACCGCACGGTGATGATAACCCGCAGTTTCGGAATCGATTCGCGGCCTTGGCGGTTACACTCTCGTGGCTGCCCAAACCGCCGCGCTGGTTTCATCGAACCGGTAGAAGGTGGATCGGGGCGGGTGGGCGGGTGGGAAGCCCGTCCGAGAGCCGATGCTTGGGTGCGGGCTTGGCGGGCTGCGGAGCGGCCCGGGGCTGGTGTTGGTGGCGACGGCGGGGCACACTCCTGCGGCGCTGGAGACATGCCACGCGGCACGGAGGTATCATGGCGGGTCCAGCCGGGAGCCAGGCAGCGCGAGCGGAGGTGACGCAGAGGGCGTCGCCCGCGACCGCCCCGGGTGGGCGGGGCGCCTCCACGGATCGCACGCCGATCGAGCGGTCGCTGGTCGGGCTGCGCCGCCTGGCGCGGACGCTGCTGGCGGTGGATGCGGTGGCGATCGTCGCGCTGGCGCTGCTGGCGGCGGCGGTGGCGATGGGCGTGTTCGACTATGTGTTCCTCGCACCTTTGGGCCTGCGATGGGCGGCGTGGGGCGTGGCGGTGCTGGCGGTCGTGCTGGGGCTGCGCCGTTTGCTCGTGCCCTCGATCAACTTCAGGCCCAGTCTGTCATCGCTCGCGCTGCGGGTGGAGCAATCCGCCCAAGGCGAGAAGGCCGGGCTGCGGGGCGTGCTGGCGTCTGGGCTTGAGTTCGCGCGGGCCGCCAGGCCGCGGGATCCGATGGAGGCCGCGCTGGCCGACCGGGTGACTCAAGAGGCGAGCGAGCGGTTCTCGAGCCGGCTGGTGATGCCGGTGCTCAGGCCTCGGCGTCCGGCGGCGCGGCTTGGCGCGGTGGCGCTCGCGCTGGCGGCAACCGCGGGAGCGTGGGCGATGTGGCCCGGGACGGTTGGAATCGGGGCCGCCCGCGTTCTCGCGCCGTGGAGCGGGGCGACGTGGCCGACGCGGACCGCGCTGGCTGACGCGACCCAAACCGGGGCCCACGACATTGGCCGACCGCTCACGCTCGAGGCGGACCTGACGCGGACGGATCGCGCGGCGGGCCAGACGCGGGTATGGGCGAACTATCGGCTGCGCGTCGATGGGCAGGTGGGCCCGACGCGGCGCGTGGCGATGATGTGGCAGCCGAGCGAGGCGGACGCCGAGACGGCACCGACGACGAGCGATGCACGCGGCGAGCGCTACACCTGGCTGCACGCGGATCTGGCGGGCGAAGCCACCGATCTGAGCGGTGAGGCCCGGGGTTCGGGCGCTTCCGCGAGTTCTGCCGGCGTCGACGCCGACGCGCGCCCCGTCGAGTTCGAGATCGAGTACTGGTTCCAGACCGCCGATGCCCGGACCGACCCAGCCCGCGTGCTGATCGTCGAGCCGCCGATGGTGGTGGGTGCGAGCCTGCACGCCACGCCCCCGCCCTATGTGACGCCGGGGTTGATGAACGAACTGTCGTATGTGATCGGCGAGCACGATTTGGGCCCCGGGACCGATGAGCGGGCCAAGGCCGGGCCGATTCTGGATGGGTCGCTGGTGCGTCTGGCGGTGACGTTTAACAAGCCGCTGGGCGATGCGTATGCAACGCCCGAGGGCGTGCTCGCGGGGTTCGGGCTGCCGCTGACCCCGCACGGCGCGTCGGCGTCGGTCGAGGGACCGACGTACACGATCACCGCGACAGTGGCGGCGGGCGCGAGTGATGCCGGGATTGGTTCCGGACTCCCGATCCCGCAAGGCTCGGAGTCCGACACGAACACCAGCGCGACGATCGCCGCCGCCACCATCGAGATCCCCATCCGTGTCACCGACCGTCACGGCCTGCGCAGCGAGCGCGAGTCCATGTTCCGTCTGGCCCTCGCGACCGATCAGAACCCAACCGCCACCGTCACCGAGCCGGCGGCCGATGAGTCCGTGCTCGCCACGGCCGTGATCGATCTTGAGGGCGAAGGGGTTGACGACGTCGGCATCTCGGGCGTCGCGCTCGAACGCCAGCGGATGGCAACCCCCGCCGACTCCCAGGGCGCGTCCCCCGAGCCGGTCGGGGCGGCCCAAACAATCGTGGAATCCACCACCCTTGAATCCGTCGCGCGCCGCCGGACCGTGGGGGCGGGCCTGGACCTCTCGACCCTTGGCTTGCACGCGGGCGACGAGTTGTGGATCACCGCGCGGGCCCACGACGTGTACTTTTCCGGCGCGGGCCCGCCCGGCGCCGAACCCTTGAGCGCCGTCGGCGACGCGACCGCGCTCCGCCACGCCCCGGCCCGCTCGGCACCCCGCCGCCTTCGAGTTATCAGCGAGACCGAACTTATTGACCAGCTCCGCGCCGACCTCGCGGGCGTGCGCGAGGCCGCCGTTCGCCTGGATGACGCCCAGGCCCGCCTGCTCGCATCGGTGACGGCCAGCGGCCCGACGACCCAGGCGGCCCGCGGGCAGGGTGGTGTCACGGCTTCAATCGAGGATCAGGCCCGCTTCATCGAGCGTCTGGCCGAGCGCATCGAGCGCAATCGCCTGGCCGATGAGTCCTTGAGTTCGCTTGTCGAGGACGTGCGGCGGACGCTCGACACGGCCGCGGGCTCCAGCGGGTCCGCGACGGGCGAGCTGGACGAGGCGGTGCGCGACCAGGAGGGCCGCCCCGAGCCCCGCACGCCGCAGGAGCGGGCCGCCCAGGAACGCGAGGACCAGCAGGCGGGCGAGCAGGTCCGGCGCGAGCAGCAGGCTGTGCGGGATGAGTTGCAGCGACTGGCGGCGATGCTGGATCGCGGGTCCGACGGCTGGCTCGTGCGCCGCGAACTCGAGCGGCTCCTTGAAGAGCAGCAGGCGCTCATGCAGGAGACCGCCAGCGCGGGCGCCCAGACCGCCGGGCGCGAGTCCGAGCAGTTGACCCCCGACGAGCGCACCGAACTCGAGCGCATCGCCCAGCGCCAGTTCGAGCTGGCCCAGCAGGCCCAGGCGACCATCGACGAACTGTCCCAGCGGGCCCGCGACCTGCAAGAGGCCGACCCGGCCCAGTCCTCCGGCATGCGATCCGCCGCCCAGACCGGGCGCGAGCGGCAGGTCAGCAAGAATCTTGAAGAAGCGTCGCAGCAGATCCAGCGGAACAACACGAACACGGCCCAGCAGCAGCAGCAGGAAGCCGTCGACGCCATGCAGGAGATGCTCAGCGACCTCGAAGAGGGCCAGCGCGGGCGCGACCAGACCCTGCAGCGCGTGCTCGCGACGCTCGTCGAATCGCTGGATGCCCTGATCGCCGAGCAGGAGTACGAACTTGGACGACTGGGCGAGGCCCGCGCCCAGGCGGACGCGGCGGCCCGGGCCGAGGGCGGTGTGAATCTGCCGCGTGGCGGCCCGCTCGACGCCTCCATGATCGCCCTGCACACCAACACGCTGGGCGTGGTCGACCTGATCTCGACTGGATATCCGGAACTGACCAGCGTGCAGCGGATGGTGCAGTCGGCGGCGACCGCGCAGGGCGACGCGATCGTCGCCCTGCGCGAGGCGCCGATCGGATACGACGCCGCGACCGAGGGCCAGACCACGAGCCTGACCAGGCTTCGCGAGGCCCGCGCCGAGGCCAAGCGGATGGAGGAGCAGGCGGCCCAGCGCGAGAACGCCCGCAAACGCCGCGAACTCCGCCAGGCGTACCGCGCCATGCTCGAGCAGCAAGTCGGCCTGCGGAGCGATGTCGAGCCGTACGTTGATGTTGAACTGAGCCGGCGCCAGCGGTCGGAGGTGCGGACGCTGGGCGAGTCGCAGGAGGCGCTGCGGGCGGCCATCGACACGCTCAGGCAGGAAACCGCCGAGATGGGCGCGGCGAGCGTGTTCCTGCTGGCGCACGCAAGGCTGGACGGGTTGCTGAGCCGCGCCGCCGGGCCGCTCCGCGAGGGGCGGGCCGAGGGCGCGGTGCTGTCGCGTCAGCAGAGCGCGGTCGAGATCCTGCAATCGCTCGTTGAGGCGCTGGACGACTCGCCGCCGGAGCAGGACCCGTTCGCCCAGAGCGGCGGCGGTGCCGGAGGCGGCGGCGGTGGGGGGGGCCAGGAGCAGCCGGTCATCATGCCGGTGTACGAACTCCGGCTTCTCCGCGGCATGCAGGCCCAGGCGCTGGGACTGACGCGCGATCTCGATGCCGAGGGAGAGGGTAAGCATCCGGAGGACGTGGCCGATCTGGCCACGCTGCAGCGATTGCTCGCCGATGAGGCGACCGCGCTCATCCAGCGGATGCAGCAGCCGCCGGCTGGCGGAACGATGCCGCCGGGGACGGGCCAGGGGCCAGGGGGTGGGACGTGATGTGGACCGCTGTGGTGATCTGGGGAGTGTCGCTCGCGGCTGGCCAGCCGGACGCTGTTGCGCCCGCTCCACCCGCCAATCCGCCCGTCTCAGCGACCGAGCCTCCACGGCGCCGGTTGACGCTCCCCTCCCTCGACGAACTGCTGGGCCTCGATCCCGAGCCGGGCCAGCCCGACGCCGACGTGCCCGTTCTGCCAGTCGATCCCGACCAGGCCGCCCTCGATCGGCAACTCACGCAGGGCGAGATGTCGCAGGCGCTGGAAGAGGCGGTCAACCTGATGGACGAGACGGCCACGCGCCTGGGCGATGCTCAGGACGTTGGCGTCACGACCCAGCGGTTGCAGGAGGACATCCTGGCCCGCCTCGACGCGGTGATCACGTCCGCCGAGGAGCAGAGCAGCTCGAGTTCCTCGTCGTCCTCGTCGCCCTCCTCCCAGCAGCAGCAACAGCAGCAGGCCAACCAGCCGGGCCAGCAGCAGCAGGGGGGCCAGCAGAACTCCGAGGGCGACCCCAATCAGGGCGAGAACACCACCGAGGGCACCCCGCCCGGGCGGAGCGACGGTGCCATGACCGCCCCGGTCGCGCCCGACGGCGGCGTGTGGGGGCGCCTGCCGCCCCGCGTGCGCGACTCGCTCGTGCAGGGCTCCACCGACGTCTTCAGCAGCCTGTATCGCCGGATGACGGAGATGTACTACAAACGGCTGGCCGAGGAGGAGAGGCGATGAGGCAAGCGACGAAGCGGAGGAGCGACGAAGCGACGATGAGCGAGTTCACCACAGAGACACAGAGACCCGGAGGGAATCAGGACCGGGGTGAGGGGGCGGTGATTCCGCTTGCTCCTCACTCCCCGGCTCGGCTCTGCGCCATGGCCTTCCTCTGTGCCTCCGTGTCGCTGTGGTTGATCCCATCCTCGATCGCGTTCCAGCCCGAGCCCGAATTCGGCGCCGAGAACGCCGCCGCCGCCGGCGAGATCACGCCCGAACTCGACGAGTCCATCACCCGCGGCCTGGCCTACCTCGCGTCGCAGCAGGAATCCGACGGCGGGTTCGGCGGTGGTTCCTATGGCAAGAACGTCGCCGTCACCGCTCTGGCCTGCCTCGCCTTCATGGCCGACGGCAACCTGCCAGGGCGTGGCCCTTACGGCGAGCACGTCTCGCGCGGCATCGAGTACATCCTGGCCAACACCGCCCAGAACGGGCTGATCGCCGCCGAGGCCGCCAACGGGCCCATGTACGGGCACGGGTTCGCCACGCTGTTCCTGGGCGAGGTCTACGGGATGACCGCGGGCGGAGCCGACACCCGCCTCTCGGCCCGCGTGTACGAGGCGCTGAGCAAGGCCGTCCGGCTGATCGAGCAGTCGCAGAATCCCGAGGGCGGGTGGCGTTACAACCCCGTGCCCTACGACGCCGACACGTCGGTGACCATCTGCCAGATCATGGCCCTGCGCTCGGCCCGCAACGCCGGGCTGGACGTGCCCAAGTCGACCGTCGATCGCGCCGTGGAATACGTCAGGCGTTGCCAGAACCCCGACGGGGGGTTCCGGTATCAGGCCGACGCGGGCGCGAGCGCGTGGCCCCGATCGGCCGCGGGCATCGCCAGCCTTTATTACGCGGGCGTCTACGAAGACGCGGCCCTCGAACAGGGTCTGGACTACGTGGAGGTCCAGGCCCCTTTCCCGGGCGCGACTCAGGCCCGACCCTCGCACTTCTACTACGGACACTACTACACGGTCCAGGCGATGTACCTGGCCGGCGGCGCGCGATGGGCCGCCTTCTGGCCCAGAATCAGGGAGGAACTGATCCTCTCGCAATCTGTGGACGGGGCGTGGACGGACCCCAGCGTCGGGTCGTCGTACGGCACGGCCATGTCGCTCATCATTCTGCAGATGCCCAAGCGGTATCTGCCGATCTTCCAGAGGTGACCTTCTTGACGTGACCCGCGCGCGAACCCCCACCACCACGAGATTCAATCGAATCGTCCCGTCCCGCGCCCTCGCCCGGAGGGCGCGACGGTAGCCAGGGTCCTATTCCCCTGGAGAGCCCGAACGCAACTCCCGGCCCGGAGGGCCGACCAAGCGATGATGAGAGACCCCTCCACAATGATGACGAACCGGCGACCCACACCACTCCGACCCGACTCCGCGACCTCCGTGTCACACTCCGCCGCCCCCGCCTCCCTCTCCGCGTTGGCCCTCTCTCTCGCGATCTGCTTCCCAGCCCTCGCCCAGCCCGCCGGCACGCCCTTCATCGCCCGTACCCTGCTCGACCACTCGCTCACCTCCCACGCCGTCCTCGTCCACCGGATCGACGGCGCGATGATCACCTACACCGACTCCCGGGGTTTGCTCCGCCGCGAGCCTACGAGCGAGTTCCTCGCCCTGCTCCCCGGCGATGGGCCCACCGGCTGGCAACGCCGCGGCAGCACCGACACGCTCACGCTCGTCGATGGCCAGCGTTTCCCCGGCTCCATCCTGCCATCGCCAGACGCCGACGAGCCCCCCGTGCTGTGGGACGCCCGCTTTGCGCACCTGGCGTTCCCGCTTGAGCGCGTGTCCACACTCACCCGGGCCGGCGTCACGCCTCCCCCCCGCGTCACCACCGGCGACGACGCCGTAGGCCTCTCCAACGGCGACACCATCACCGGGTTCATCCTCGGTCTGGGGGATGTCGTCGTGGTTGAGACGCCGGGCGGCGCGACCGTCGAAGTTTCGTCTGAGCGTTTCGCCTGGGCACGTCTGGCCAACCCGCCCCTCGCCCCCGAGGGCGCGATGCTCTGGCTCTCCGACGGCACCGTTGCGTGCGTCGAAACCTTGCCACAAAACACGCCCGAGTCGCTCGAAGCCCGCCTGCTCCCGCCCGGCCAGAGCCAGGCCTCGCTCTCCGAGGGCGACTCGCCTCGAATCTCCGTGCCGCTCGCGTCCGTGCGAGCCTTCGCGTTCGAGCCGGCCCGCCTGGTCGGCCTGGGCACGCTCCCGCTCGTCGAGACACTCTCCGAACGCCCGTGGCCACCGGCGGTCGAACTCTCCGACGCGATGGACGAGCCGCTCGGCGCCCCCGACATCACGCTGCCCGCACCCATGTCGGCCGCGTGGTCCATCCCCCCGGGCGCCACCCGACTGGCATTCGACGCCACGCTCCCCGAACGCTCCCGCTTGTGGGGCGATGCGGAACTCGTCATCACGCTGCAGCAGGACGGCACGAGGCGCGCGCTGGCCCGTGCCCGCCTGCACGCCGGCGAGCCCACCGCCTCCTTCAACGTTCAACTCGCGTCCCCCGCCGACCCCCGGCGCGAACGCCGCCTCATCATCGAACTCGTCGCCGGCCCCACCGGACCCGCCCACGACACCGCGGTGCTGCACAGGCCTTTGCTGCGCATCGATGGGCGATAGAGCCACCATCCGGCGGGGCTGGAACGCCCGCACCCTCCGCCTCTGATCAACCTCCCCCGCGATCCGGGGGTGAACCCGCACAGACCCGCGCCTCCCGACGGACTGCCCTTTCGGCAGGTGGGCACCCGGCCCGAACGTCGGCTCGCGCTCCGGGAGCCAGGCGAGCGCGCCACACCCCTCCCGCACCCGTCCCACGCCCTCGGCGCAACCGCGTTTTCGGAGCGGGGGGCGGGTTGGCTCGCAACGGTTGACTCTCCTCCCCGAATCAAGGCGGGTCCGACCAACTGGCACGCCCCTCGCAGCCGATACACCGTCGGCGCGCGGGCGCCGACGGCGCAAGTTCGGAGCAGATCACCCGAACTTTCGCCTACGATGTGCGGAATAACTCCTTGAAGGCGCGTGCTCGCCTTCTTCGAGGTCGGGATGATCCAGCCCGGCAATCCGGCGGCACGCCCACGCGGGCCGCCCAACTTGGAGAGAAGCATGTTCGAACGCTTCACCGATCGCGCCCGCAAGGTCATGGCCCTGGCAAACCAAGAGGCCCAGCGCTTCAACCACGAATACATCGGGACCGAGCACATCCTGCTCGGGCTGGTCAAAGAAGGCTCCGGGGTCGGCGCCAACGTCCTCAAGCACCTCGACGTCGACCTGCGCAAGGTCCGCCTTGAGGTCGAGAAACTCGTCAAGGCCGGGCCCGAGATGGTCACGATGGGCAAACTGCCCCAGACCCCCCGCGCCAAGAAGGTCATCGAGTACGCCATCGAAGAGGCCCGCAACCTCAACCACAACTACGTCGGCACCGAGCACCTGCTGCTGGGACTGCTCCGCGAGCACGATGGTGTGGCCGCCCAGGTCCTCATGAACCTTGGGCTCAAGCTCGAGGAGGTCCGCGAGGAAGTCCTCAACCTGCTCGGCGCGGGCCAGGAATCCGAAGAAGTCTCCGGCTCGGGCGGCAACGGCGGCTCGGGCCAGCAGGGCGCCAGCGCGTCCAGCGGTGGATCCGGTTCCGCGGCCGCGGGCGCCAAAGGCAAGAGCAAGACCCCCGCCCTCGACTCCTTCGGGCGCGACCTCACCGAACTGGCCAAGGAAGGCTCGCTCGACCCCGTCATCGGTCGCCAGAACGAGATCGAGCGCCTCGTCCAGGTTCTGTGCCGCCGCACCAAGAACAACCCCGTCCTCCTGGGCGAGGCGGGCGTGGGCAAGACAGCCATCGTGGAGGGTCTGGCCCAGCGGATCGTCGCTGGCGACGTGCCGGAGATCCTCTATGACCGCCGCCTGGTCGTGCTCGATCTGGCGATGATGGTGGCTGGCACCAAGTATCGCGGCCAGTTCGAGGAGCGCATCAAGGCCGTCATGAACGAGGTCCGGCGGGCCAAGAACGTCATGCTCTTCATCGACGAGCTGCACACGCTGGTGGGCGCCGGCGGGGCCGAGGGCGCGATCGACGCCTCCAACGTCCTCAAGCCCGCCCTGGCCCGCGGCGAGATCCAGTGCATCGGCGCCACCACCTTCGATGAGTACCGCAAGTACATCGAGAAGGACGCCGCCCTGGCCCGTCGCTTCCAGGCCATCGCCGTCGATCCGCCCAGCGCGGAGCAGACCATCGAGATCATCAAGGGCCTGCGCGACAAGTACGAGGAGCACCACCGGGTGCGGATCACCGACGGGGCGATCAAGGCCGCCGTCGACCTGTCCGGGCGGTACATCACGGGTCGCGTGCAGCCCGACAAGTCGATCGACGTGATCGACGAGGCCGGCGCCCGCATCCGCATCCGCTCGATGACCAAGCCGCCGGACCTGGCGGACATCGAGGCCGACATCGAGAAGCTGGCGGTCGAGAAGGACGAGGCGGTCAAGGCCGCCGACTACGAGCGGGCCGCCGAACTCCGCGACAAGGCTGAGCAGCTCAAGAAGAAGAAGGAAGAGATCCAGCGCCAGTGGCGCGAGAAGGCCCAGCAGGTCGGCGGCATCGTCGATGAGGACGTCATCGCCGAGGTGGTCAGCAAGATGACCGGCGTGCCGCTCCAGAAGCTCGAGAAGGAGGAGGCCCAGCGCCTGCTTCAGCTCGAGGCCGAGCTGCACAAGAAGGTCATCAGCCAGGACGAGGCGATCAGGGCCATCTCCAAGGCCATCCGGCGCGCCCGGGCCGGCCTCAAGGACCCCAAGCGCCCCATGGGCTCGTTCATCTTCGTCGGGCCGTCCGGCGTGGGCAAGACCCTGCTCAGCAAGGCCTTGGCCGAGTTCATGTTCGGCAGCGAGGACTCGCTCGTCCACCTGGACATGTCCGAGTACATGGAGAAGCACAACGTGTCCCGTCTGGTCGGCGCGCCCCCCGGCTACGTCGGCTACGAGGAGGGCGGCCAGCTCACCGAGGCCATCCGCCGCAAGCCCTACTCAGTCGTGCTGATGGACGAGGTCGAGAAGGCCCACCCCGACGTGTTCAACATGCTCCTCCAGATCATGGAGGAAGGGCGTCTGACCGACTCCTTCGGCCGCCACGTCGACTTCCGCAACACCGTGCTGATCATGACCTCCAACATCGGCGCCGACCTCATCAAGGGCGGCGGCGGGTTCGGGTTCCAGGTCCGCTCGGGCGAGGTCAACTACGAGAACATCAAGGGCATCCTGATGAAGGAGATCGAGCGCTTCTTCCGCCCGGAGTTCATCAACCGCCTGGACGACATCATCGTGTTCCGCCCCCTCAACAAGGGCGACCTCATCCAGATCATCGAGTACGAGGTGGGCAAGCTCAGCAAGCGCCTGGCCGCACAGGGCTTCAAGCTCGAGCTGGACCAGGCCGCCAAGGACTTCCTGATCGACAAGGGCTACAACCCGGACTACGGCGCCCGTCCGCTCCGACGTGCCATTGGCAACTATATCGAGGACCCGCTCTCCGAGATGCTGCTCTCGGGCGACCTGCACAACAAAAGCATCATCAACGTGACGCGCCTCGAGGGCGAGGAACGCCTGGTGTTCAGCCCCGTCGATATCCCCCCCAAGGAGGGCGGCGAGGCCCCGATGAAGGCCGCGGCCGGATCGACGTGAGGTACGCCCGCTCTCCGGGCTGGCTCCCTACCCGCCCTACCAAGCTTCCTCAGCAACGAGCCGTTCCGAAAACACAAGGGGCGAGCCGCAAGGCTCGCCGCTTTTGTTGTTTGTGGGTCCCACCAGTCCGACGCCGCGTTCGGGGGCGCGACTGGTGCGAGCGTGCAATCGCGTGATTCCCCGGCCCTCACACCAGTCGCGCCGCAAAGCCGTCTGACTGGTGGCACCGTCATCGCCCGACCCGCGCCCGCCTCAACCCGAACTTCCCCGACACCGCCGTCGCCGACTCCTCACCCGCGACATGGACCGGATCGATCACAAGCCCCACGCCCTTGAACTCCATCGCCTCCGAAGTGCTCGACACCAACTCCACCTCCAGCCGCAGCGTCGACCCCGGCGGCACAAATCTCCCATACTTGATCGCCCGCGCCGACCCCAGAACCCAAGGCAGCCCGCCTGCGTCCCGCGCCGCGGCCACCACCCGCGCCGTCTGCACCAGCGCCTCGAGCATGAACACCCCGGGCAGGATCGGGAACCCCGGGAAGTGGTCCGCGAGATACTCCTCCGCCGCCGACACATGCTTGATCGCCACCGCGCGGGTCGGCCCCGCCCCGTCGGCGCCCGAAACCTCCAGCACGCCATCGATCAGTTGGAAACGCATCGGGGCAAGGTTAGGACTCGTGCCACCCGCCGAACCGCGCAACCGTACCCTCCCCCGTGCCCCGCCTCATCGACCAGGCCGTCTGCCTCAGACACTGGGACTGGTCCGAGACCAGCCAGACTGTTTCCATCCTCACGCGCTCCCACGGCGTCGTCCGCGGCCTGGCCAAAGGCTCCAAACGCGAGAAGTCCCCCTTTTCCGGAGGCCTCGAGATCGCCACCCGCGGCGAGGTCGTGCTCATCCCCAAGGCCGGCACGCTCGCCACCATCACCGCCTGGGACCTTCAGGAACTCTTCCCGGGAGTGCGCCGATCGACCGCCGCCTTCTTCGCCGCCATGCACATCCTCGACTTGGCCCACCACTTCGTGCAGGAGGGCGACCCGCACCCGATCGTGTTCGAAACGCTCTGCGGATCGCTGCGCGAGCTCGCACAGCGCAATGACCTGGCCCCGGTCCTGGCGATGCAGTGGACCTGCCTGGTCGAGGCCGGGCTCCAGCCCATGCTCGATCGCTCGGCCAGCACGGGTGCCGCGCTCGAATCGGCGGCGTCGTACGGGCTCTCGCCCTCGCTGGGCGGCGTGGTTCCCGATCTCGGGACGCCCGCCGCGCCGGGCGTGCTGCGCGTGCGCGGCGAGACGATCGCCCTGCTCCGCCGGCTCGAACCCGGCACGCAACTCCCCGCGGACGCGATCGACGCCGGCACGATCGACCGCGCCGCACGCCTGATGAGCGTCTACATCCACCACGCGCTGGGCCGAGCCATGACCTCCGCCGACGCCCTCTTCGGCAAGCCCTGACGCATTCACTCACCTCTCCGTGCCTGTGTGCTCAATCCTGTTCTGGAGCAACCAAATCAAGGCGAGCCCCGATCCAAGGGCATCCCCGGGAACCCGCGCGTGCTCAGGCCCGCGGCCCGGACTCTGTCCCGATAACCCAATCCCCACCCGCCCCCGTCAAGTTCGCGCCCGATCGGGTCGATCTGCCGAGGTCGGTTTGCTTCCACGGACGGTCGCACACATCAGCAGATCGGAACCCAGGGCCATGGCCACGATTCCCGCCGGCAGTGCCGTTCTTGAAGCGTCTCGCGCCCTGCCCCTCACGGCGGTCGAGGAGATCCTCTCCTGCCAGTCGCTGCCGACCCTGCCGGCCATCGCCATCAAGGTCATCGAGCTTTCACGCAACCAGAACGTCTCGATGGAGGAGCTGGCCCGCACCGTCCAGAACGACCAGGCCCTGGCCGCCAAGATACTCCGCACCGTTAACTCCTCGTTCTACGGCCTGCGCTCCCGCTGTGCGAACATCAAGCAGGCTCTGGTCATGATGGGCCTGGGCCCGGTCAAGGCCCTCACGCTGGGCTTCAGCCTCGTCTCCTCCTCCGAAGTCGTGGACGACGGGTTCGACAAGATGTCCTATTGGCGTCGCAGCCTGTACTCGGCGGTCGGCGCCCGCGCCACCGCCGAGGCCGCGGGCATGAAGAACCTCGCGGATGAGGCCTTCCTGGCCGCTCTCCTGCAGGACATCGGCATGATGGCGATGTACCAGGCGCTTCGCACTCGTTACACCGACGCGATCTCCGAGACCGGTGGCGACCACGCCAAGGTCGCCTCCGCCGAACTCCGCGCCTTCGACATCCAGCACGCCGAGATCGGCGCCATGCTCGCGCAGCGCTGGCGCCTCCCCGAGTCGCTGGTCATGCCCGTGCGCTACCACGAGCGCCCAACCGCCGCTCCCCAGGGCCACCACCTCGTCGTCCGACTCGTCGCCGTTGGCGGCCTGGCCCACGATGCGCTCACCGACGCCGACCCGCTTCCCGCGCTCCGCAAGTTCTCCGAGCGCTGCGAGCAGTGGTTCGGCCTCAAACCCTCCGAGTCCGACGAAATCCTCCGGAAGATCGGCGCCGCCACCCGCGAACTGGCCAACATCTTCAGCGTCGACGCCGGCCCCCTCTCCAGCCCCGACGCCATCCTCGCCGCCGCCCGCGCCCAGCACCTCGAAGTCTCGCGCCAAGGTCCGCAGACTCCACCACCCCCGGGTTCCATGACCGACCTCATTATCCGCGAGGGCGGGGGCATCGACCCCGAGACCGGCGCCTACGACCGCATGGGCTTCGACCTCGCACTGCGACGCATGTTCGAGAAAGCCATCCAAACCGACGACAGCGTCGGCGTGGTCGTCCTCAGCCTCGACGAGGGCACCGGCCCGGCACGCCTCACGGGCCAGACCCTCACCGAGGCCCTGGCCGGCGTGGTCAGCGTCCTGCGCCGCGGTGTCGACCCCATGGGCGCCGTCGTCTGCCGCATCCAGCCGTTGCTCATCGGCGTCGTCGCGCCGGATGTCGACCAGCCCACTCTGACCAGGGTCATCGAGGCCGCCCGCGTCGAGATCGAGAAGACAAGCCAGTCCTGGGGCAAGGCCCGCAACCTGGTGCTCCCCCGCGTCCGCTCCACCGCCGGCGTCGCGGTCCGAGGCCCCAAGCCCGCCACCCACACCGACCAGCCCGAGCACCTTGTCGCCGCCGCCGCCTCGGCTCTGCGCCAGGCCCTCGCGGGCGGAGGCGGATGCGTCAAGGCCCAGGCCGCCGCCAAGGCGGCGTAACTCGTGCCAGTCGTGCCGCCGTCGCCCCGTTGAGCGGCTGCTGCCAAGCCCGCGAGCCTGGCGATCGGCGCCGGTCAATCCGATGCACACGCCGCCTTGACAATCCGCCCGACCACCTGATCTCCCCCCATCCCCGCGCGCTCCGCCGCCGCCATGAACCCCGCGTCCGGCGAGATGCACGGGTTCCCGTTGATCTCCAGGATCCACGCCCGCCCAGCCGCATCCACCCGGAAGTCCACCCGCGCATACCCGCGCAGGCCAAACTCCTCCCAGCAACGCAGCGACAGCCGCCGCAACTCCCCAAGCAGCACGCCATCCTCCGCGCCGAACTCGTACGTGCGGATCGTGTGCTGATACGCGAACGAGTCCTCGACCCACTTGGCGCTGAACCCAACGACCTTCCGGCGCTCCGGCGGGAAGTCGCGGAACTCGATCTCCGCGGCGGGCAGCACCTCGGGCTCGTCCCCCCCCGGGCGCGCCAGCAGCCCGATGTTGAACTCCCGCCCGTCGATGAACCGCTCCGCGAACCCCTCCCCGCCCACGCGTGATCGCAGGCGCGCCAGAGCGCCCGCAAGCACACCCGCCCCGCCCGGCGCCGGCGCGTCGATCACCGAATCGTCATCGAGTCCGACCGACGCGTGCTCCCACACGCTCTTGATGATCCAAGGTCCGGGGGCCACGCCAGAGCCCGCGCCTGCTCGCGCCAGATCCCCCTGCTCGAACCACTCCGCCGTCGGCAACCCAGCCGCGCGCAGCCACCGCTTCGTCAGCAGTTTCCCGCTCGTCAGCCACACCGCGGGGCTCGGGCAGCCCGTGTACCTGATCCCCATCGCGTCGAGCATGGTGGGCGCGACCGCGATCATCCGCCCAGACCGCATCATCGACTCGACCAGGTTGAACACGAGATCAGGGCTCGCCCGCTCCAGCCCGCGGGCCGCCGCCGACATGTCCATCCCGAACTCAAGAGTCGAAACTTCGTGCCCCGCCCGCTCAAGACACCCGCGCACGAACTCCGCCTGTACGAGCACGTCCTGCTCGTCCTCGCGAGCGTCCACGGTCACATGGTCATGAAGGATCACGATTCGCATTGGTGGTTGATCGTATCAGGGCGCGCGAGAGCGCCTCGCGCAGCCCCTCCGCGAATGCCGCTCCCCCGAACCGTTCCGCGTTCGCCCGGCACGCCGACGCCGCCGCCTCCGTCCGTCCCGGCACCCGCGCCGCCGCCTCCAGCATCGCCGCCGCCGTTGCCGGCTCAAAGTGCGCCCCGGTCACGCCATCCACCACCGTGTCGAGCGCGCCCCCCGCACGCCGCGCCAGCACCGGGCACCCGCACGCCTGCGCCTCCACCGCCACGATCCCGAAGTCCTCAACCTGCGGGAACACCAGCAGCCGGCATGTCCGGTACAACTCGCGCAACTGCGCATCGTCGACGCGCCCCAGGAAACTCACGCTCGCCCCCGCCAGTCCCCGCAGCCGCCCCTCATCCGACCCCCCGCCGACGATCAGCAACTCCACCCCGCCCCGCCTGGCCGCCTCAATCGCCAGATCAACGCGCTTGTACGCCTCGAGCGCGCCCACCGCCAGCCAAGGCCCCTCCGCCTGCCCTCGATCGGACGCCCGACCTGAGGAGGCTCTGCGACCAACGTCCGGGTTCGCGGGCGTGCCCCCCCCGACGGGTGGTGCGGCGCTCCCGACCTCGCCCGCTCCCGCCGGCGTGAAAAACCCCGTCCGCACAGGCGGAAACACCACCCTCGCCTCCCGCCCGTAGCACCGCCGAATCTCCCCCGCCGTGTGCGTCGAGTTCGCCAGAAACTCCTTCACGTTCCCCGCCGTCCGCCGATCCCACCCCCGCAACCTGCCGCCGAACGCCGCCAACCCGAGCCCCCGCAGCCCTCCCGCGTACTGCTCCGCCTGCGACCACAGATACCGCGCCGGCGTGTGGCAATAGCACACATGCGGCACACCCCTGGGCGCCCGCAGCCCCTTGATCGCCGCCGAACTCGTCGAGATCACCAGATCGATCGGAGCCTTCGCATGATCCCGCTCCAGCCGCCTCGACAACGCCTCGACCGCCGCGGGATAGCAGGGCAGCAGCCACCGCCGCAGGCGCGTCGAGCCCGGCAATCGCCCTAGCCACGCCACGCGCCTGGGAATCCTGTCGAGGTCCGTCGACAAGGCTCGCCCATCGTCGAACATCGTGTAGATCGCCGTGATCTCGTGCTCACTCCCCAGCGTCCGCGCGATCGCCTCCAGCACGCGCTCCCCGCCCCGCATCCCCACCAGCCAGTCGTGGGCCAACGCGATGCGAAGTCGGCGGTCGGGATGCCTGGGGTTGGGGTCTACCATCGCCCGATGCACGCTCCTGAGTCGTCATCAATCCCCACGACGCGACCGCGGACCGCCGCCAATCGCTTCGCCCTCGACTACCGTGCCGAAGCCAAGCGGCTCGGCCCGCCCGTCGTCCCCATCATTGACATCCACGCCCATATCAACGGGTCCATCGCCTCCACAATCTATCGCGAGGTCATGGACCTCTACGGCGTCAGCACCGTCGTCTCCCAGACGCGTTGGGAGGACGCTCACGCCGTCCGCGATGCGTTGGGCGACCGCATCCGCTTCGTCGCCATCCCCAGGTACGACAAGCCGCCGCGAAGCGAGGCTATCGGCAAGGGATTCCTCGACGAGATCCGTCGCTGGCACGCCGAGTTCGGCTCGCGGATCATCAAACTGTGGGCGGCCCCGCGCCTGATCGACCTGATGCAGGGGCCAGGCGAGGCCGATCTGGTGTGGCTCGATTCCCCGCCGCGACGGGCCGCGGTCGAGCTCGCCCAGTCGCTGGGCATGATGGTGATGGTGCATGTGGGCGACCCCGACACCTGGTTCGCCACCAAGTACGCCGACGCGACCAAGTACCGCCGCAAGATCGACCATTACGCCGGGTTCGAGCGGATGCTCGACGACTACCCGGGCCCGTGGATGGCCGCCCACATGGGCGGCTGGCCCGAGAACCTGGGGTTCCTGGACGGCCTGCTGTCGCGCCACCCCAACCTGGTGCTCGACACGTCGGCAACCAAGTGGATCGTCCGCGAAATCTCCAAGCACCCCCGCGACCGCATGATCTCGTTTCTCGCCAAGTGGTCCGGGCGCATCCTCTTCGGCTCCGACATCGTCACTGAGGAGGCCCACCTGACCCCCAAGACCGGCCCAACCCCGGGGCGCATCTTCGCCGACCTGGCCAGCAGCCCCGCCGAAGCCTTCGACCTCTACGCCAGCCGCTACGTCGCCCTGCGCACGATGTGGGAGACGGGCTACCAGGGCGAGAGCCCCATCGCCGACCCGGACCTGATGATGGTCGAGCCGGGCAAGTACGACGAGATGTCCGCCCCGCCGCTGCGCGGGCTCGCGCTGCCAGCGGCCATGCTCCGGGTGTTGTACGACTCGGCGTCAATGGCGACCGTGATGCGGCATCTGGGCGCCCGCGAAGCGCCGTGAGCTCGAAGTCCGCGCCACGCAGCCCGATGGGCTGCTCACTCTCAGGCCTTCGGCCTGAAAGGCGTTCACGGACGACCGTCCGAATCTTCCGCCTGCTCACGCCCGCGGCCCTGTCACGCCGCCTTCCGCATCCGCCTCGTCTGCACGCTCTGCAGCACCCCGACGTACCGCTTCATCTGCTCGCCCACGAACTCCCGGTGCTCCGGGTTGAACGAGAAATCGAAGCACAGACCCGCGTGTACGTTCATCCCGCTGTCCAGGTGCTGATGGACCAGCCGCGCTGTTACGCCCAGCGGCACCGGGATGTGTGGCGTCAGATCGATCCTCAGGTACAGCAACCGCGAACGATCCAATGCGCCCGCCTCCGCCGCCGGCAGCACGATCCCCGCCCCGCCCCCGCCCACGTTGACCACCTGGGCCGTGAACATCGGCCCGACCTCGGGCAGCACCACGCCCTGCCGCTCGATCGCCCGTCCGCTCTCGATCGCACGCCTTGCCTCGTTGATCTGGGCCTGGCACGCCACCTCGGCCGCCACGACCGATGCGGGCTCCAGCACGGGCCAGCCCTGCACCGGCGGCATCGCCAGATCGCCCGTCGCGTAGCGGTCATGCTCGCGCCGGCGGCACCGCTCGACCTCGCTGGGCATCAGCAGCCGCAGGCCCATGATCGGGCGGCCGCCCGTCCCCAGGCTCACATGCCCCAGCGTCCGCGTGGCGAATGTCCACCGGTTCTGCCCGATCGCCATCACGCAGATCAGCTCGATCCCGTCGGCCAGGTCGATCGTTTGTCCCAACGCGCAGGGACGCTCGATCACCATCTCCGTGTCCGACAGGCGCAGCAGGCGGCAGCGCCACAGCAGGTTCTTGCCCGACGCCCCGGGCTCATGGCTCAGGCCCGCCTGCTCCACAGGCAGCGTCAGCTCGATGCCGCCCTGCCGTTGCAGGATCTGGTCGAGGCACTCGCGCCACCGCTCGGTCCGTGATCGGCTGGCTGGCATGGGTCAACGCTCCCGCGAGAGGTAGGGGGGATTCCCGGTGGTCATCGACCGCCCTCCAACCATCCTTGAGACTCTCGGGCGTGCCGTGTTTGGACAGGGGCGCGATGCAGCGGATTACCCCCCGCTTCAGGGGAGACGGTCGATTCCTGCGCTACCGCACGCCCCGGATGATCTCCATGGCCCGGTCGATGATCCGCAGGTCGCTGACCGAGTCGGTCTTGGTCCGGCGGTACTCGGTCAACATGCTGATCGCCTGCTCCCGCTGGCCCGAGGCGGTGCCCAGGAGGGCCAGGTCGGTGGTGTCGGCGGTCTGCTGCCCGCTCCGGATGTGCGGGCGGAGCAGGCCCATGATCGCCCCGTCGTGGGGCAGCGAGGCCCGGCACGAGAGCCAGAGCAGGTCGACGTTGGCCGGGTCGCGGGCCGCGTCGGTGTCCAAGGTCGGGTACAGCGTCTGGAACTCGCGGTGGCTGGCGGTGCGGAAGAGCGGGCCAAGAGCCGCCGCCGCCAGGTCGGGCGTCATGCGGGCCGGGGCCTCGGCCCGGAGGCGGGAGACCAGGCGGGCCGCGTCGGCGTCGCGTCCGAGAAGGACGAGTTGGTTGACGGCCTGGACCATGTCGCCGGCGCGGACGGCTGTCCGCATCGCGTCCTCGACGGCGGTCGCGCCTTCCAGCGGGAGGGCCTCGTCGGTGCGGGCTTGGGCTGGGCCCAGCACGATCAGCGGGTCGCCGAACATCGCCACCCGCCAGGGCGCGGACTCATCGCTGCGGCAGGCGACGGCCCACGGCGCGCCGACCTTCAGGCGGCTGGCGATGGCGATGGGCGGCACGAAGGCCGACAGGTACGGCTCCTGCACCGAGCCGCAGTAGGCGTAGACGCCCCGCTCGAACCAGCGGCCGGCGACCGTGTCGCGGTCGCCGGGCTGGAAGGCGGACCAGGAGTGGATGAAGTAGAGAATCGCGGGGTTGTGGAGCGCGGGGATGTCGCCGCACCACAGCGTGCCGTCGGTGAGCTCGAAGAACTGGCGCATGCCCTTGGTGTTGACCATGAGCAGGGAGGCGGTCAGGGGCTTCAATGTGATGAGGCGCCAGGCCTGCAAGCCGTTGTTCGGGCGCTCGGTGAGGGTGATCTGAATGTCCGGCGAGTCGAGCACCTGGGCGGCGAAGCGCAGGGCGTACGAGCTCCACGGCTGCCCATCCGGGTAGCCGTCGAAGAACCACGCGGTCGGATACCCCAGGAACAGGGCGCACATGGCGCGGTACGCGGCCTGTGGCTCGCTGCCGTGGACCTGGCTGGCCCAGGCCCAGCGGTTGCGCTCGCTGTCGGAGAAACGGCCGAGACGGTCGGTGGTGGCGATCCACTCGCCGTTGGTGGCGGTGCTGGTGCGGACGGGCGTGCTGGCGCACAGGGCGAGCGAGTCCACGCCATCGCCCAGGGTCGCCCACATGAGGCCGCGATCGGTCAGAGCCTGCTCGACGGCGGCGCACATGGCGTCGCTCTCGGGTTTGGAGAGTGCATCGTCGATGTTCTGACGTGCGTCAATCCAGACGATGGGTAGGCCTCGACCGGCGGCCAGCGCGAGGGCGGCGGTCCAGGCCGGGTCGCCGCGGACGCCGATGACGACGCCCGGCGTTTCGACATCGGCGACGGCGCGGACGGCGTCGAAGATGGTGGGTGCTTCGGGCGTCCCGTGGGGCCAGACGGCGCGGAGCGTGTCGCTGGTCAGGTTCTCGATCGCGGCGGGGGTATCGGCGACGGGTGCGTCGGCGGCGGACCAGCGGACGATCTGCTGGGGCTGGAACCCCCGGATGAAGCGGGCGATGTCTTCTCTGGCCGACGCGCTTCCGTCTTCGATGAGCACGGGGAAGCGGACCAGCGGGGTCCAGGCGGCGATGGCGCGGGCGTAGGAGGCGCCGTCGGGAACGAGGACGACGATGGGGATGGTGGTCTGGCGTCGGCGGAGGCGTTCGGCCTTGGCGCCCAGGCGGATCTGGGGCACCAGAGCCTCGATCTCGGCCAGGGTTGGTTCGGGCGGTGAGACAACGACCGGTTCGGGGGCTTCGGGCTGGGTCGCTCCCGGAGCGGCGAACGGGTCCGCGGGCGGGGGCTGGCTGGGGCCGAAGGGGTCGGGTTGGGCACATGCGTGCCCGGTTGCCAGGGCGAGGAGGGCAAAGGCCCGAGCGATCCTGGCATGTGGGCGGCGTCGAGTCATGCATGAGGGTATCGGGTTGGGGGGCGGAGGTGGCGGGGGACGGGCATTCGGTGTGTTGACAGGAAGCCCGATTGTGAGGCGGGAATCGCTCGTCGTTGAAGACGTTGACGAAACGCAATCGAGCCGCTCACCGGCGTATAACTTCACCGAATGTTTGCTTGACGGACGCTTGTTCGTGTGGTCTACTTGGCTGAGTTGCCGCGCCGGGGCACATGGGTGATGCGATGCCAAATCGGACGAAGAAGGCGGCTGGGCGGCTGGGCGGCTG
>Ga0163144_10007388_pt1 | contig 24103 bp, 22 predicted proteins | sample OliLak19BULKMAT1_FD_123175 | JGI IMG/M metagenome (GOLD analysis project Ga0163144, IMG submission 123175) | Freshwater microbial mat bacterial communities from Lake Vanda, McMurdo Dry Valleys, Antarctica - Oligotrophic Lake LV.19.BULKMAT1 | ecosystem: Environmental > Aquatic > Freshwater >...
CCCGTGGCGATCAGCACCGCGTCGATGTCTTTGCGGTCAAGTAATTCGCGGAAGTCGCGATAGGTTGCACAGTTCTCATTGCCGTACTTTTCGTCGGCGATCTTCTTCACAGCCGTGCGGCGATTTTCCTTGATGTCGCATACCGCCACGAACTGTACATCTTTCTGCTCCAGAAAGCAGCCGAGATCATAGGTTCCGCGGTTACCGATGCCGATACCTCCCACGACAACACGTTCGCTCGGAGCGACGGCACCATCCCTGCCGAGAGCCGAACTGGGAATAATCGTCGGTGCCATCACTGCGGCACCAGCGACCGACAATGTGGACTTCAAGAACTGACGCCTCTGAAGCTGCGTTGTCTTTTTCGACATGAATGCTCTCCTGATCGTGACGATTGCAAAACCGGCAGGACACCGCTCACGCACCGGAAACAGGCTTCCGACGTGCAGGCAGCATAGCCCTGCGGCATTCCTTTTTCCATCCACACACCTTTGGAGCCTTGCGCTTCATTGTTCGCGCAGGACCGACTTGAACTTCTGTTCCTCGTCTCCCACAATCCGCCGGCTTTGCGATCCTGATGCGAAGGTTTCGTTCCAGCCCTCCCTGACACGGTGGTCATTTTGTTATCGATCTTGATTCGACCAGCAAGAAAGCCTTGAGAATGGCGCGACGAGTCGCCTTGGGGTTGGGTCTGACGCTGTTGATCTGTGCGTTGCCCGGCCATGCGCGGGAACCGACCGGATCCTCGATATTTGCTGCGGAGCCGTCGGCAAGCCGTCCCGCGGACGCATCAAGTGTGGCTCCCTCGGGGACAACGGAGGCATCAGCGCCGGCAGTGACGGACCCATCCGGACGGACCGACGGGGTACACTCCTCGTTGTCCGTCGATTACTGGTCACTGCTCTTTGTGCTGGCGCTATCGACCCTCATCGGACTCGGCGTGATCGTCAAAGTCTCGCGGCTGTTGCACACGCCGTTGATGTCGCTCACGAATGCGATCTCGGCCATTGCCGTAGTGGGCGCGATCATCGTCACCGGCGGAGACCACCCGGTTGGGATTCGCGTGCTCGGTTTCATCGCCCTGTTTGCCTCGACGACGAACATCGTCAGCGGATTCATGATCACCGACCGGATGCTGAAGATGTTCAAGCAGCCGGGGAAGGACGCGAAGCCATGACGCATCATCTCGGACAGTTGGTTTATCTTGTTGCGAGTGTGCTGTTTGTCTTCTCGCTGCACGGCATGAATGATCCGAAGACGGCCCGCCGGGGAGTCTTCGCCGGCGGAGTGGCTATGGCACTGGCCGTCCTGGCCACTTGGATGCAGCCCGAGATCATTCACCACACCTGGATCATCGTAGCCATTCTCGCAGGATTTGCCGTTGGCATTCCGATGTCGCGCGTGCCGCTGACCGCCGTGCCTCAGCGGACAGCGATTTCGCACGCGTTTGGTGGTCTTGCCGCGGGCCTGGTTGGGACGGCCAAGTATTATCTGTGGGTTGGAGAAGGGCCCGAACAACTGACCTCTTTTCGCATGGCGGCGCTGGTGGCCGAAGTACTGCTCGGCTTCCTGACGTTCACCGGGAGTCTGCTTGCGGCAGGCAAGCTGCAGGAGATCAAGTGGATTCCGCAGCGACCAGTCACGTATCCCTATCAGAATGTCAGCAACATCGGACTATTGGCGCTGGCCGTGCTGCTGGGAATTCTGCTCGTCCTGAATCCGACCGGAACAGGAGCGAGCATCATGTTCCCGCTCCTCATTATCCTCTCGCTGGCCTTTGGAGTGTTGCTGATCATTCCGATCGGCGGCGCTGACATGCCGACGGTCATCTCGATCCTCAATGCGTATGCGGGCCTCTCCGCCGTGGCGATGGGATTTGTGCTCGACAACAAGCTGCTGATCACAGCCGGTGCGCTCGATGGCTCCAGCGGACTGATTCTGTCGATCATCATGTGCCGCGCCATGAATCGTTCGTTCGTCAATGTGCTGTTTGGTGCGTTCGGACAGGTGAAAGCCGCCGCAGCCGACGCTCAGGAACGGCATTACAAATCCGAGACGATTGAAGGAGCCGCTCAGGTACTCGAACAGGCAAATCTGGTCGTGATCATTCCCGGTTACGGCCTTGCCGTCGCGCAGGCTCAGCACCGCGTGCGTGAGTTATACGATGAACTCACCCGGCTCGGGATCACGGTCAAATTTGCGATTCATCCGGTCGCTGGCCGCATGCCCGGTCATATGAACGTGCTGCTGGCGGAGGCCGAGATCCCCTACAGCGACCTCGTCGAAATGGTCGAGATCAACGCCGACATGCCGCAATGCGACGTCGCGCTGGTGATTGGAGCCAACGATGTCGTGAACCCGGCCGCCCGCACGGACAAGACGACTCCGATCTACGGCATGCCGATCATCAATGCCGACAAGGCTCGAACCGTCTTCGCCATCAAGCGAAGCAAAAACCCGGGCTTCGCGGGCATCGACAACGAACTCTACTTCCTCGACCACACGTTCATGCTCTTCGGCGACGCGAAGCAGGTCGTGGGCGAGCTGGCCAAGCATCTGTCAGGCGGCGAAGGCGGTCACTGAGTTCGCGAAGTGAGCAACGTAGGGTGCGGGAAGTCTTCGGAACGCACCATCATCGACTCGCTGTTCGTGGTGTGTTCCGAAGACTTCACACACCCTACCGGACTGGTCGTCAAAAGCTTGGGTTCTTCAGGGGTTCACTCAGAGACCCGCAAGCTCTGACCGACCGGGGCTCCGTCCAAAGCGACTCCAGCCCCGGCCTCCCTGCCGCGTCAGACTTCCGAGAGTAGTTTCGTCAACGCACGCTCGACGACTTCCGGGCGGGTCATGGGCCCATGATTTTGAATGTACGCCTCAATTTCTTTGGAGTGACGTGCGACGACACCCGTGAGGCTCCGCACATACTGCCGCCACTCTTCACGCACGGCGGGCATCTCGGCTTCGAGCAGCGGCCGCAATTGATCGTCCTCGGCTCGCAAGCGGGCGAGTTGTTCGGGTGAGACGCTGGGTTTGACATTCATCGTCAGTCCTCGGTGATATAAGCAGTGCGAACGTAAACGAAGTCGTTGCCTCCAGTGTCCGTGTCGAGGTCATAGACCACAAAAATTGTGTCGCCTTTGAATGTGCGCCCGAAGATCGCTGGCCGACCTGTTGAACGACTCGTCGTCTCGGTCTCGATGTCATCAACAGCCGATTCAACTTCCTCGGGCGTGAGGCCGTGTTCAGCAATGTGATCGACGTTACCACCAGGACCGTCAACCCACAAGAACATTCTTCCCACCGGAGACCCCCTACGGTTGCGCAACGGACGAGAACGCGTGATTGTGTGGTTGTCGGTCTCGATCCGCAATCAATTCGCCGTGCGAACAGTCTGGTCCGAGCGGATCACGAGACATTCATTCGGAAGTGAACGCTTCGGAAACCAATCGAAGCGCGGACTTTCGGATGCACGACCTGACCGTCGGCGGTCACCAGTGTTCCCTGCACGATTTCGTCATCGCGGTTGATCGCCCAACGTCCCTCTTTGACGAGTAGCAACAGGAACGCCGTCACGTTAAGCGAGAACATCCGGCTCGCGTGGAACGGCACCGTCGTCGGCAGGGTGGCGCAGCCGTTATTGCTCACCACTTCTTTGTGCCTTGATACCCGCCACGATGCTTTTGACGGTCTCGCCTTTGAACAATTGTTCTCGCTCGACCGTGTAGTCACCGTGACCGGCCCGAAACTGGTTTAGAAAGCGCATGGTGTCGATCACTCCCAGCTCTTGAATCAGAACGTTTTTCGCTCGGCTGGAGACCTCGGAAAGTGGCTGAATCAGAACGGTCATTTTGTAAACTCCGGGATGAAGCCGAGGAGGGTCGTGATTTTGCAGGCCAAGCCGGAAATGGATTGAGCCTTGCCAAATAACTGGTCGTCACAGGTGCAGAAAAAATCAGCTTTTGCAGTTGAGGCCAGAGCCAGATGGACGGCATCCATGGCGCCCAAGCCCTGCTGCTCCAAGGTGAGCGCCAGCGCCTCGACCGCGTCCGTCACTTGCAAATGCTCGGACGCCAGGGACAAAACGGAAAGAACCTCCGTGCGTCGGGCCTCGTCAGGGATGCGGCTCACCTCGTATTGCAGTGCCTCGGAACTGAGCAGTGAAAGCTCTTTGGCTTGAACAGCCGCCAGCACAGCGAACACGGCCTCTGTTTCAACCCGGATGCGTGGATGCATCTGGTCGTCCAGCGGACGCTGCAAGCAGCAGTTGTCGAGATAGATGCGCATCGCCCAATTCTACTTTCGCTTCGCCTTTGGACCTAACAAACGTTAGCCGGAATTCAGCATCCCTGCAGCACTATCCGAGCAATTCGCGGACTTTGGGATGCACGACCTGGCCGCCAGCGGTCACAAGAGTGCCCTGCACGATTTCATCCTCGCGGTTGATCGCCAAACGTCCGTCCTGGACGAGCAGCAACAGGAACGACGTCACATTGCGCGAAAACATCTGGCTGGCGTGGTACGGCACTGTCGATGGCAGGTTGACGCAGCCGATGACCGACACACCATTCTCGATGACGGTCTCGCCGGGCTTCGTCAATTCGCAGTTGCCCCCTTGCTCGGCGGCGAGGTCAACCACGAGCGATCCCGGAGACATCGATCGTACGGCATCGGCCGAGATCAGGATCGGAGCCTTCTTCCCCGGCACGGCGGCCGTGGTGATGATCACATCGCTCTCGGCGATCGTCGGTGCGAGTGCGGCTTGCTGGCGTTGATAAAAGCCGGCATCCATCCCCTTTGCGTAGCCACCCACACCTGGAGCGTCCTCGACGCCCATGTCGATGAACCTCGCACCTAAACTGAGCACATTTTCTTTCGCCGCAGAACGGACGTCCGTCGCTCTGACCACCGCGCCCATTCGTCGCGCTGTTGCAATCGCCTGCAATCCAGCCACGCCGGCTCCGATCACGAAAACCTTGGCAGCCGCAATCGTCCCGGCGGCCGTCATCATCATGGGAAACATGCGGGGCAGCCCACTCGCGGCGAGCACCACGGCTTTGTATCCGGCAAGGGACGCCTGCGACGACAGTACGTCCATGCTTTGAGCGCGAGTGATTCTCGGCAGCAACTCCAGAGCGAAGCTCGACACATTTCGAGTGGCAAGCTCCGACATCAGCACCGGTTCAGCGAACGGATCGCAGAGACCAATGAGCAACTGTCCGGGCCGCAGCAAGTCAAAGTCGGCTCGCGCGTGCAGTCGGTTCGCTCCAGCGCCGCGCACCTGCAGGATTACGTCCGCTGTCGCGAAGACCTCCCCGCGCGAAGCGATGACCTGCCCGCCAGCCGCCGCGTAGTCCGCATCGGCGAATCCTGCCTGAACACCGGCTTCCGTTTCAATCACAACATTCAGCTTCGCCTTGTTCAGCGCGGAGACAGCTGCCGGTATCAACGCCACTCGCCGCTCGCCAGGATATGTTTCCCGAGGTACTCCCACGGTGAGCGATTTCACATCATCGGGCATGATCCGGACGACCTTTCATACAGTCACGACGACACTCAGGGATTCCCCCGACGACAATCGAGAGGGCGGACTTATACCGAATCCGCAACGACACCAACAAGCATCCCCATCGAGTCGTCAGAAGCTCAGATGCAGCCAAAGCAGCCGCACGTAGTGCGTCAGGTCGTGAAACCGGAATCCATGAATCCCGTCACTGAGTGTGTCTCACAGAGTGAGCAGGAAGGCCTGCAAATCTGCTGATTCGTCTAATGTCCAGACCGCCTCCGCGTTCGGATGTGACTGCAACAATGTGTCAAGAGTCCGGAATCTCGCATCATGGAAGAAGGCTCGGCGGTGGCGCAGGCCGTTGAGCGACGGAGGATTAAACAATCTCGTTCCGAATTCGTCGGTGACACCGACGTCATGTGTGAGCGGAGAGGTGTAGTGTTGTTCCGGGTCATGGCACTTGATACAGCCTCGTTCGCTGAAAATCGCTCTGCCGCGATCCTTTGCAGCGGACTGCCCCTGGGGACTTGATGGTGTCTTCAGCGTTTGCAGAAATGCGGCAAGGTCATTCGCGATTGAGTCATCGCTCGGTCCCTCTTCGCGTGAGCGTTCATCGCGGTGCATCGTTGTGGCCAGAGTCTTCCGAATCTGATCCGGCAAACTCGGTTGGCTTCCATCCCAGGCCCACGGCCGCGTGACTGAAGAATTCAGAAGTGACGGAATACGTTTCGGATTGCCAAATCTGCGGTCGCCCAGCGTATCCGTCAGGAGGTCAGGCGAATGGCCGTCGACATGACAGCTGCTGCATGACATCCATCCGTCATGCGAAAGTCCTGCAGAAAAGAACGCTGCGGCACCTCGATCTTCAGGATTCTCCAGTAAGCGAGGCGTTCCGAACACCTTGACGACCAGGAGTTCATTGCCGTTGTCAATCAGAGAAACGGTATCATCCAGAGTGTTGAGGCATAACAGTGCCGACGATGGTCCGACCGCTGCGAGTCGCGTAGGCATCCGGCCGACATCAATGAATACCGGGGCCTCTGCCTCGCCGCTCCAGACAGCGACCTGATCCGTGCCGGCCACGGCCACTGCATACCGACCGTCGTCGCATGTCACAATACCGGTGGGGTCGCCGGCTCCGTTGCCCACATCGCCGAGCTCAAAGCTGCGAGCACTGTTCATCAGTGGCGCGGCTGCATCAAGCAACGCGGATTCGGGGATGGAAGTGACAGCATTCTGAATCAGTGTACCCCAGTGAATATCATCACGATTCGTCTCCGCGACGTGACTGAGTCGCTGGTGCGTGATCAGGATTCGATTCTGCGCTGCATCACGAGTCATTCCGCCAATGTGATGGCCCGATAAGTCATCGACTGCCACGACGGACGCAGTCTGAGGATCGACAACAGCCAGGTGACCTCCAAACGCATCAGCGACCAGAAATCGACAATCCGAAAGAGCCAGCAATTCCTTTGGCGGGAAGGTCAGCGGAATGATTCTCACACCCTCGGCCTGCGGAATACCGTTTTCCAGGATCGGCACGATGCAGACGCAGTGATCCCAGATCAGGGAAACGCAAGCGGACCTGCAGTCTGATGAGACCGCAATTCTCGCCGGCTTGCCAGGCAATGAAATCGCGGCTGTTCCTTCGGTCTTCGCTCTTTCTCCAGTCGGAACGGAGATGATTGCAGGCGGCACCAACGCCGCAGCCAGAAGGTTCCCGGTCCCTGGCACAGATACGAGATCAGAAAGGCCCGACCAGTCGCCCTGGATCAGCCGAACGTCCATCGATGCCCAATCAATCACCGTAATGGCCGACAGCCGCTGGTTTGCGATATACGCTGTCTCCCGATCGTCGCTCAATGCCACAGCCACCGGACCGCCGAAGAGTTTCTGCTCCTGAGCTGCCGCTGCGCCACTCAGATTCACATTGCTCAGGGCTGCAGCGATCGCCACGAGCACCAGTCGCATTCTGAAGGTCCGCATTCTGATCCTGAAGTGGTTTTCAGGCCACATCGAACTCTGCCCTTCAGTCCTCAGGTAAGTCTGCCATGATTCGCTCAATCAGAATCTCGTTCGACGCTGGCGGCTTCGTCGCCTGATGTCTCAGCTGGAGTAGATTTGCTCTTGCTGTTTCGGTGCGAGCTGTTATCGCTTGAATGCGATACGTTAGTGCTTGTTTTCGATGCTCGATCGCCAATGGTACCGTCACAGTGCTATCGCGTTCAGCACTGCCCAAGTTGGAAAGCCATTCCAGTGCCAGGGTCGTGGCGGAGCTGTCTGGCACAATCACGGTTCCGGCAGGTTTCGCCCGGTCCGGCAGTTTGCCGTCGACCGTCAGGAGACGCGACATCGCGAGGCCGACGTAGTGAGTCCCTCCGCTCACAGGTACGAATTCGGTGATTGCCTCCGGCGCGACGGAATGGTCACTCATTTCATGCCTCGGGTTGGAATCGTCGATATAAACCCGGATTTCGTTTTCAGCCGCCACTGCTGCCAGCCAGTCAACCTGGTGCGAGTATCCGGGCGAGTAGACGAGTGCAGCTCGCCGATCTCCAATCACGGTCCCCGCCTCCGATTTCAGAGGGCGAACTCCGGATCGCGATTCGACATCACCGATATGGCATTCTTCGAGGAAGGCGTCGGCCATCAGATGAACGTGATGCAGACTTCCCTCCCAAGGAAATCGCAGATCGAAAATCAGCGTGTTCACTGAAGCCGGAATTTCGCCCACGATCTTCCTGATTTCGTGTACGTTGCTGGCCGAAAATCGGTCGAAACGAATCAGCGCAGCAGAGTCGTTGTGAGACTGCGGGACCAACTGTACGGTCCGGATCGGAACCACTCGGCGCACGACTTCCAGCTCACGCGCTGCACCGGCCCCTGGACTTCGAACTGACATCCTGACAACGGAATCTTCCGGCCCCCGCAGCCATTGGACGACTTCTTCCAATGGCACATTCAGCGTGTCACTGCCATCCACGGATTCAACGACGTCGTTGTCAAGAATACCGTGAGCCGCTGCCGTCCCGCCTTCCATCGCTTTCTGGATCTTCAGCCGGTTGGTCGTTTCGTCGAGCGAGACCTGAACTCCTATTCCCACATACCGGTTTGCCGCCAGCTGTTCGTTGACATTGTGATCTTTCTGCGAAACGATCTGTACTCCGCCCGGCACGACCGCGCTCAATCGTTCAAACACAGTGGCAATCATCTCGTCTGATGGTTGTTTGTTGAGACCTTGTCGTTCCAACTCCACTGCAAGCAGGTTGTAGAGTGCATCAGCATCGACCGCATCGGAAATCCTTGGACTGAGATCACCAGGCGACCGCTGACCTCCCGATTCCGCCGCACCTCGCAGGATTTCCAGAACCAACTGCTGCCGCGTCGGAGGATCAATGTGGTGCTCCATTACCGCCTCAATGACAGGCCTGACGCGGGCGGCCAGAGACGTTTCAGGCCTGGCGGGTTCCGACAGAGAGTCCTGTCCTCGCAGGGAACTCAATCCGGGGACAAAACTCAATCCGGGGACAATCAGCGTGGCGAACAGGCACTCAACACAAATGAGCCGTCGCAACGTGTCTTGCATGATCTGAGTCCCTTCGAACAGCCGGTGTCAATCAACAATCCCCGCCATGGCACGGTCCCGACATTAATCGATACAGTCGCCGCTTGAAATTACGATCCGAAAGAAAACTTGTCAAATCGAGAGTCATTGCGAGAAAGTGCCGAGGCAGCACCGGCGATGATGAACGCTTTATCCGTTGTTGGTAATCATGCCAGCACCTTCAGGATCGCCTTTGCGGCGATAAGCCGCGGCTATCCGTTGGGGTTGTCGAGTAATTCCTTCAACCGCACGGCGAGTTCCGGCGGGAAACGGTCGCACCAGGATGCATCCACCAGTTCTACGTCGATCATGTCGCGAACGTGCATGCGGTCTTTGTCGCGAAACGAATTCAGTTTCATCCGGACCAGCGCTTCGAGCGTCAGCGTGCGATGGTCCTGAATGTTTTCCGATTCGGACACGTCGGGAGCAGCCACGAGATCGTCTGGAAACACTTTCTCGCCGGCGAACAACACATGGACTGCGTCGCGGGCTTTGGCGTTGGGGCCGTCGAGAAACATGTCCATAGCGGCCGAATGGCGATGCACGAACCCGGCGGCCTCCATTGCTGCCTTAGCGGCTGGCAAATCCGTTCGGCGCAGCAGGATATCCACGTCGCGAGTCGTCCGCACTGCCGCCTCATCGGCCTGAGCCACCCAGGCTCGTACCGCGTTCCCTCCAATGATGGCATAGGGAATACCGGCTTGCTCAAGTGTCGCCGCCGTCTTCTCCAGTCGTTCCTGAATCTTTTCCACAGCTCGATTCATCCTTCGCCAAAGTGCTTCGCCGGTGAGATGAAAAGTAACGTCCGCCATTGCTGCACCTCTTTGAACACGTCTGCGACTCTGTTCGCATACTACTAAGCTAGCCGGTCGCCGTGGAGGTCTATTTCTTCATAAACATGTCGCTCTTGATGATGAATCGCAGCAGTTCCTGCTTGCGGTAGTCGTTGGATTTCAGTTGGATGCCCTGTAGTGCGGACAGACTCAGCCCGCGTCAGATTCAGCTCTCTGCAGCGCGGCGACGATTTCTCGTTCGATCACTGGTAGTGGGTTCAGCAGTCGGAGTGGGTCATCAACTGCTGTCACTCGGTTCGTCTGCGGATCCCAATGGATCGGTCCGAAGCGGGCCGGGGCTGGTTGGCCCCCGAGAATGTGCCCCATGGCGTCGCCCTGGTTGTAGTGCCAGAACTCGAACGGAAAGTGGATGAATCCGCGGGATTCGAGCATTGTGGTGATGTCGAGCCGATTCTGCAGCGCGTCGGCTTCGACAAACGGAGAACGCATCGGCGTCCGTTCGCTCATTTCGAGATACGAATTGCCACGCCAGACTTCGCTGCCGTCGTCCCGTCGAAAGACCGAGACATCGATCGCCGAACCAGACATGTGCGTGCCGAGTTTCGGAATATTGGCGACCAGCACCGTCGCCCGCCGAAAGACCAGATCGACTGGCGGAATCCCGCCGCCGTTTTCCCAGATGCATTTCCGCAGGATGGAGTCGAACAACTCGGGTTTTCGCACCAGCTGGCCCTGCATTTCCAGCGAGCGGTAGCCGTCCTCAATCTTCAGAATCCAGCCTCGCTCGTTCATCTCCCGACCGACAGCGATCACGTCTTTGACGAGGCTCTCGCGCATGAAGAACACGCGGTCGAGTTCGCCGGCAATCTTTGAATCCGAGAACTGCATCTCGACGTCAGCATCCTCCGCTGCATCGCGCAGGGACGCGAATCCTTCGAAGCATTCACGAACCTCACAGCTCAGAACTTTCTGCACCAGCTCGTAACCGGACTGCATCTGCTCGGCCCAGTACGTGCGTCGCGCAGATTCGTTGGTGCCGCTCATCATGATGCACGTTCCTCAGGCAAATCGCGAAGAATGAATTATCTGTTGTATCCCGAAGAGACTGCGAGGAAAAGTTGCGCTGTGATTCGTCTCGCTTACGCTTCGGGTTAATCTTCTGCTGCCGTTCGCCTCACCTGAATGCTGGACGACTCGCCGGCGAGTGCCCACAATTGAATGCCGTGCCGGGTTGTGTCATGCCGGATCCGGATTGCCCGCGCGACAGGACAGAGCTCTGAAAGATTGATTCGATGCGACTCAATGCAATGATTCTGGCAGCGACTGTGATACTGTCAGTGCGTGGCGCTGAGTCGTCCGCGGCCGATCACACCGCGGACGCTGGTATCACTGAAATCGGTTCCCGGATCCCCGATCTGCGGTTCACGGATATCCGTGCGCTGCCGCGCAGTCTTTCGGAAATGGGCGTACACAAAGCCTGGGTGCTCGTATTCACGACGACCGAATGTCCGCTGGTGAAGCAGACACTTCCAAAACTGGCGGAGCTTCAAAGAACTCGGAAAGACAGCGACGTGCAGTTCCTTGCAATCAATGTCGGAACCGAAGACACGATCCGCGAAATGGCCGCGCAGGCGATTGATCTGGATGTGTCGTTCGCATTTGTTAAAGACATCGACCATTCGTGCGTCAGGGCGCTCGGAGTGCAGCGGACGCCGGAGGTTGTGGTCCTCGATGAGCAATTGCACCTGCGATACCGGGGGCGCTTTGATGATCAGCTGCGACTCGGCGGCTCGCGCCCGGCACCGACTCGACGCGATCTTGAGGTGGCTCTGGCGGAAGTCCTTGCCGGGCAGGCGGTGAGTAAACCGGAAACTCCGGTCGACGGCTGCCTGATTACTCCGCTTCCCACTCTGGCCGCTGATGCGCCGACTCCGAATTTCCACGGGGAGGTCGATGCCATTCTGTTTCAGCACTGCACGAAATGTCATCGTCCCGAGAGCGCTGGACCATTCTCGCTATTGACCGTTGACGACGCCACGGCCCATGCTCAGATGATTGCGGAAGTTGTGCGGGACGAAACGATGCCTCCGTGGTACGCGAGCGCAAATCACGGGACATTTCAGAATGATCCGTCGCTGACACGCGACGAACGCCGAACGCTGCTTCGCTGGGCAGAGTCCGGCTGCGCGGCAGGTGACGCTGCAGCAGCGACGCCGGTTCCTGAGCCGCCTTCTTCCGAATGGCGAATCGGTCAGCCCGATCTGGTGCTTACCATGCTGGAAGAACATGCAATCCCGGCCACAGGCTTTGTCGACTATCGCTACAGTGTGCTGCCGTATTTGTTTCTCGAAGAGACATGGGTTGAGGCCGTCGAAATCAAACCTGACAATCGCAGCGTTGTGCACCACTGCAACATGGCTTTTGTGACAAAAGACGGAGCGAGCGAGGAGACATTTATCACCGGATACGTTCCGGGAGGTCAGCCGCTGGATCTCGCACGTTTCAGCAACGGTGTCGCCTGCCGTATTCCGCAGGGTGCCGGATTGGGGCTGCAGATTCATTACACGACGACCGGCAAGGAAGAGAAGTGCAGAATTCAGATCGGACTGAGGTATCCCAGAGCCATGGTCAACAAGCAGTTCCGACATTTTCTGCTGGATCCGCGAGGCTGGAAGATCACGCCGCACGATCCGGCGTTTGCGATCCGTTCAAGCCACACAATGGAGCATGATGCCACACTGTTGGGACTATTCACTCACATGCATGTCCGGGGGCGGGACATGACTTTCAGCTCCGTTACTCCGGATGCGAAGCGGGAAACGCTGCTGCAGATTCCGAATTACAACTTCGAATGGCAATTGGGGTATGAGATCGAGCCGGGAACAAAGCGACTGAGCAAAGGCACGGCTGTGGAAGCCGTTGCCCACTTCGACAACTCGGCTTTCAATCCGTACAACCCGGATCCCGCGGTCACCGTGCAGTATGGACCTCAGACCGTCCATGAAATGTTCAACGGCTTCGTGTTCTACGTGGCCGACGATGAGCAGCTGAGACTGCACGTCGACCCGATGTCGGGGCGCGTGAAGCCGGAATAAGCTCCTCCTTACGGCACGAATTCGCTGGGCATCACAATGGCGTCGCTGTGGATGCCATGTCTTTCAAGCTCCAGCTTCAGCTTTTCCTCGGCAGATGCCCGGGAACTCTGCCGGCGCAGAATTCGGACGCGAGTCCCGTTTGTGTCGCCGTTGGTGAGCTTGGCGAGTTCGACAATGCGGTCCATGGGAGTGGGCCGAAAGATCGGATCGCGCGAGCCGGGAAGTTCGATGAGGTAATCGTGCTCGTCGATCAGCACGGTCAGCGTGTCGCCGGAGAGCGCCTTCTTTTCGTCCTCAGTCAGTCCGCCTTTCACTCGATCCGGAGCGGCCAGCGACGTTGTCGTTGCAGAGGAATTGTTTGTCGCAGATCCGCTCGTCGTGATCATGGTTGAGCCGCCGGAAGTCGATATTGATCCCGTTCCGGAACCCGTCGCTCCTGTTCCGCCCGGACCAAAGCCCCGGAACAGAAGGAACAGTGCCAGACCGATCAGAATCGCGCCACCGCCGATGCCGGCCCGCGAAGTGCCACGAATGACTTTGCCGGGGAGAGTTTTTGCCATGAATGACCTCTAATTCTGGTCGCGTCGCGGATGACGCACATTGTCAAACTCAAAACGGGAAACACTAGGGTGGCGTCCCTTTGCTGAAGATCGGTCCCTGAGCCCGGAAACCTACGATTGAAAAATCATACCATCGGGTTCCGGCGGCGTCTCTGCGAAGCTGTTCCATAAACGCTGTCATCGCATCCGTTGCCTGCTGTCGATTGCCCGCCTGAGCGTCTCCCCAAGACAGCAGAACAATGACAAGTGTCTTCGGCTCTGTAAACGCTTTGCTCGATTCGAAGAGACGGCCAGCAAAGTCAGCCTCAGTGGAAAAGTCAGTGGCGAATGACTGCTGGCCGTCAGAAATCAGCGCCTGCCCGTTGTCCTGCACATGAACTTCCCAGATGCTGACATGCTTCTGCATTTCGTCAACTTTGACCATGAATCGGAAGAATTCTTCCCCACGTGCGGTCATCAGGTCCCGCAGTCGTTCAGTCGCGGCAGTGAGTCGGTCCGCGTCGTCTGGCAGACCTGCCGTCCGCAGTTTGAGGACCTCGGCAACCGCCGCTCCCGGAAGATTCAGTGTTTCAGCGATCAACGATCCGATCTGATGATGCTGGTCGATGATGCTTTGGAATCGTTCGTCGTACAACTGCCTTAGCGAATCCACTTGCTGACGCTGAGTTAAGAATCTCTGCTCCAGCTCCGCCTGTCGCTGAGCCAGCTGCTCGTCCAGTTGAAGCCGCTCAGTTTCGAGCACTTTCCGCTGTTCGGCGATCTCTTCCTGAGCGGCGACGGTCCTGTGACGGCTCTCGATGTACTGCGAGAACATCACAATCAGCAGCAGGTCGAGCAGCGGAGTCAGCTGCAGCGTCAGTCGTCGACGGCTGAGCATCAGGGTTTCTCCCCGGATGTCCGTACTGCCATTCCGAGTTCTCGCTTGGCACGAGCCACCATGTCGCGCACGTGCGTCCTGCTGTCCGTCAGACGGGTGAAGCGGATCTCCAGCACGCTGTTGATGAACATCAGCAGTATCGCCGCGAAGAGCCCGGCGAATGTCGCCCAGATGGAATCGCCGAATCGCTCCATCACCACATTGACGGTCGCGGCAGACTTCGAAGCCGCATCCGACTGCAGGGCCGCACCGATCGCCAGCACCGTCCCGAGCACACCGCTGAGAGGATACGCCTCGATCATCGTGCGGGCTGAATGCGCAGCCGTCTCGAAGGACAGCGATTCGAGATACCGCCGTTTCTCGTCAAGAATGTGCATCCGTCGCAGACATTCGGTTCTGTCTTCGGCACGACTGCTGTCAGACAGCACATCGTTCACGTCCTGCACAAACGCATCAATCTGAGTCGTCAGTGGAGCCGATCGGCCCAGGACACTGCGGTACTTGAGTCCTCGCGTGTAGTCATCCAGAGTCCCTGCGATCATCTTCAGGTCGCGGTTGCACCATTGTCGCAGGATCATGAAAAACAACACATGCAGCATCGCACACCCGGCGATGACTGGCGTTGAAAGTCCGGACAGGAACTGCAGCCAGTCACCGATATGACCCGACTGCGGAATCTGGAATGGCATTGGACGAGTACTCGCCTGAACGGTTGCAGAATCAAATACATTGCGAACGGCAGAAAATGAGGTCGCCAGTTGTAACCCGAAGCTTTAGCGAGGGACAGTCGCGTTGTATTGCGCCTCGCTGACGCTTCGAGTCACACCCTTCAGCGGTCGTTCTCTCGAGACCCGTTGGATAGACACGACCTTCGGAGGGTAGTTTGCATCCGGCCGGAAAGTCCAGATCCAACGACCGAGTTACCGAGTTCGCAGACCGGATGACAGCGAATGAACGCCGATTGCGATTTCGGGTCCGGAAGGCCAAACGGCGGCGGACCGAAACGACTGTGCGGGCTGTGATGACCGTCGGGAGATCGCTGACGGCGACCTCACGGCGTGGTCCTCCTCAGAAACGCCCGTCGTGCGTGCCGACTGTGCCGAATGATCCTCAGGATGCAAACCTTTCGCGCAGTTCGAAGTCCCGACCTGTGACACCGCACGCAAATCGGCTGAATTTCAACAGTTGAGTCGTCGATTCTGATTCTCGAAGGAGGAACACATGCTGGTACTTTCACGTCAGAGCGACGAAACAATCATTATCGGCGACAACATCCGAGTCACCATCGTCGAAGTCCGCGGTGACAAAGTTCGAATCGGAATCGATGCGCCACGCGATGTCAGCGTTCATCGTCAGGAAATCTACGACGCAATCCGCCGAGAAGCGGAACCGGGAAACAAACCCGTCTAAACCTCCACCGGGTCACTTCGACACGGATTCAATAGAGCCACGCGGCCCCCGGCAGAGCAATCTACCGGGGGCCGCGTGGCGTTTGGGCTACCCTGCAAATCAGCCGCCACGCGTTAGCGTCCGGTCTTGCCGAAATCCCCGGAAACCCGACGCTAACGCTCCGTCACATTTGGATTGATGGATGGGAGGGCGAGGCTCCTGCCGAGCTGCTCGGCTAGTGCTTGGCGGACGATACTTTGGGCGTCAACACCAGCAGCACCGCAGTCCCCACGGGCGGAATTCGTTCGGTCCAGCCTTCGTAAGCCTGAGACCCGTCCGATGCTGAGCTGGCTTCGCGGACGTCCAGCAGGGCATCGTTGAAGTTGGATGTGCAGATCAGATGCCCGCCTTCTGCCTGGTAGAATTGTTCACCGGTGGTCTCGTCGGTGTACATGCTGCTGCCGACGAACACAAAGCTGGCCTGCATCGGAAGCGACTTGCCCTCTTGATGAAATTTTGCAATTGCCTTTCTGTATTCGTCTTTGGTCCACTTCGTCAGCAAGTCATCTCGCTCTGAGTCGGTCATCGGGCCATACCAGAGGATCTCGTTGTTGAATTTGTCCCAGCGCAGATTCTTGTAAGGCAGCGGCAATCCCGGCGGAGGCCCCGAGAGCGGTGCGGAGTAGTAACGGTGCACGTTCTTACGAATCCAATCCTGAGCCGCCTTCCGCTGTAACTCTCCTTTTTCGTCCACCCAGACCACGTCCAAGGCGATCTCCGGACCTGTCGGGGGTACAAATTCCGGACTAAATTGCGCGCCCTTGCCCGGTTCCAGCCCCAGCGCCAGCAGTGCCGTGTGGATGACGTAGGCTTTCGACCGGATTCTCAGGATCGTTTCATGCTCACGGTTTCCTTCCGGCACAAGCAGCATTTCCAGAATGCAGTCCGGGCATGCGACTTCCGTCCTGAGAATGACCCGCTTGCGTTCTCGGTCGAGCAGTACCGTCGATTCGGGGTTCAGCGGAGTGGCCGTTTCGATTTCTTTAAGGAGTTTCTCCGGAAGGGGTCCGAGAGGCTTTTCTTCCGACCGGCCTGGTCCTGGATCAGGCACCGGCTTTGGAGTGTCCTGCACTGGCGCGACCACACTGAGACAGTCGTCAGCAATTGTGATTTCGGGCACGAGGACAAGCCACACGAGGGCCCACAGGACACTCAGAAGCGAATTGTGCGATCGGCTGTCATTCATGGCTCAATGTCCTTCAGGCGAATTCTGATCTCGCATAATGACAAGTGACATGATCCGAAGACAATGACCCCGTAGATCCTGCCTGCCGGGCAGGATTTTCGGCGAAGCCGAACCGGTGCGCATGTCACGGGCTCCTGCATCCCGATTCGATCCTGAGTTCGGCATGCCCACTGCAATCAATGTTCGCCTCCGGCGAAAGTCCTTTCCGGCAGAAAGGACCTACTGCAAAAAGTCCTTTCCGGCAGAAAGGACCTGCTGCAGAAAGGCACAACGGCCTCTTCAAATGAGTTCCCGAATCGGTTCGCCGGACGGCAGGACGAAGATTGGACGCCCCGAGAAATCCGTCAACGTCTGACGGTGATCGATTCCGAGATGGCGGTAAATCGTGGCGAGCAGATCCTGTGGCGTGAGAGGTCGTTCCACCGGATACTCGGCTTTGGAATTTGTGGCGCCGACGACCTGACCTGTCCTGATGCCACCACCTGCGATGAGTGCCGACTGAGCCTGAGGCCAGTGATCGCGACCGAGACAGCCGCCGGAATGTGTCAGCCTTGGCGTGCGGCCGAATTCGCCGACGGCCACGACCATGATCTTCTGGTCAAGGCCACGGTCATAGATGTCATCAATCAGGGCCGACAGGGCTGGGTCCATGTCGGTCGCGCGGAGCTGCATGCCGCGGGCAAGATCCCAGGTGTTTGCCGGATTGGCGTGATCATCCCAGCTGAAGTAGACCGGCAGACTCGGTTTCGGCGCCAGTGCATCGATCGTAATCACCGCACTGCCCGCTTCCGCCAGTCGTCGGGCCAGCAGGCAACTCTGTCCCCAAAGTGTACGCCCATAGCGATCACGGGTCTCGGGCGCTTCCGCTTCGAGATTGAACGCCTGCGACACGGCAGTACCGGACAAGAGCTGAAACGCATGATCGCGAAACCTGTCGTGTCCCTCAAACATTCCGCGTTGTTCAATCCCTGCGTTGATCTGATCGAGCTGGCCGATCAGCGCCCGGCGATCCTCCAGTCGTGACGCATTGACTCCGGCATCCAGCGACAGATTCGGCGCGCGGAATTTGTCAACGGACGGATTTCCGGTGACATACGCCGTATGGCTCAGGCCCAGATAGCCGGGCTGAGTCATGAACGGCTTCGTCGGGATGCCGATGTACTGGGGCATTCCGTCCCGTTGACGTCCGCGCAGGCGGCTGGCAATCATGCCGAAGTCCGGATGTTCAGAGCGTGCTGTGGATGTCGGGTCTGCTTTCGACGGCGTCTTGCCCGTTAACAGTTCAATCGAGCCGTCGTTGTGAGAGGACATCTCGTGATGCAGGGACCGGATCAGCGAAAACCGGTGAGCCTGTTTCGCCTGTCGCGGGAACAATTCACAGATCTCCAGCCCCGGGACGCTCGTTGCAATCGGACTGAACGGACCGCGGTATGCGGACGGTGCATCCGGTTTCATGTCCCAGGTTTCAAGCTGACTCGGACCGCCCCACATCCAGAACAGGATGACCGAAGTGTCAGGCGGCGACTGCCCGGACGCGGCCTGTGCTGCCAGCAATTCCGGCAGGCAAAGCCCGCCAAGTCCCAGCGCGCCGATCCGCATGAATTCGCGTCGCGCCATCGGCCCGGAACAAACACTCCGCTGGCGCAGGCCGTTTACGCGGCGCTGCTTCGAAAGGACTCTTTCGTTCGGCTGCATCACAAATGCCTTTCACGAATAGCGCTGATACCGAGGCACTCAGCAGCGCCGCAATCGCAAGCGATGAAAGTTATGCTTCGTGGACTATTCCCACGCATTCGCCAAGTCCCTTCTCCCCCTGGCAGGGGGAGAAGGTGGCCGACAGGCCGGATGAGGGGGTTGTCCGAAGCATACTCAACCCAGACCCAGCAGCGAAAGACTGTCCCGGAAGATCAGTCGCTCAATTGCTTCATCGTTCAGACGAGGAAAACCGGTGCCGTCCACCATTTGGTTCAGTAATCTCAGTCCGTCGAGCGTTGCCTTCACCGTCGTGAACGGATAATCCGTTCCGAACAGCACCTTGTCCCAAACGCCGTACTCCTGTACGAGCATCAGGCTGTGGTAGAGTTGAAACGGTCGGTAATGCAGAGCTGACAGATCTGCGTACAGATGAGGATGCTTGCGAATCACCGCGACACACTCTCCTTCATACGGATGACCAAGATGCGCCAGGATCATGCGTACCTCCGGATACCGTGCGGCCACGGGGTCAAGATGTCGAGGCAGAGTACACTCCAGCGGAGCCTGCGAAATAAACGTCGTCCCGGTATGCAGCAGAACGGGCAATTGATGGTCCTGAGCGTACTTCCACAGCGGAGCCAGCCGCTCGTCGTCCGGACGAAAGCCAGCGTACATCGGCATCAGCTTGATGCCGCGCAGACCGAGTTCCAGATGTCCTTCCCGGAGTTCGTCCTGCCAGCCCGTCTGCGTCGGATCAAGTGACAGAAATCCGATCAGATGCTCCGCATGAGCTGCCACATACTCTGCCACTGAACGGTCATCAACCCAGAGTCCGCTCAGTCGGGCCTTGCCGCCGAAGACGATTGTTTTCACATCGGTCACGGACTGCCGCTGATAGTCTTCAAACCGCACAGTCAGATCGACCTCAATCCCCGCACGAGCTCGCCGTGTCTGCTGACGGAAATCGTCGTTGAAGTGGTCCGGGAATTTCCAGAAATGACTGTGGACGTCAATGATCGGCATCTGTCGGCTCCACCGAAACAAACAGAAACGAAAACCACAGCAGACTTCCCAGGGCCAGTACGGCAAGGTCAATGTAGAAAATCGGATCCCATTGAGCGCGGCCGGACAGGCCTTGCGATTTTTGCCAGTCTGCGATCGCACCGACGAGATAATTCGAGCTCATTGCTCCGAAGACTCCGACGGAGTTCATCAGTCCGAACAGCGCGCCGATGTGTTTCCCGCTGATGCCAATCGCACAGGACCACCACAGCGGCGAAGTTGCCTGAGTCGCAAAACAGGACAGCGCTGCAAATCCCGCGGCGAGCCACGGGTTCTGCGACATCAGTGAACATCCGAGAAAGACAGCTCCGGCAAAAAACGAACATCCTCCCATCCACCGCCTGCCCCGAAGTCCATTGGGGATGACGAAACGATCTACCATCCAGCCGCCAAAGAAAGTGCCGGCAGCCGCTCCTGCCAGTGCCAGCGATGCCATAGTTCCGGCGTCCTCCGGAAGAACACTCCGACCTGAAGTCAGATACTTCGGATACCACGAAAAGTAGATGTAACTGTTGAATGATGCGACGGCCATGATGGCACTGAGCATCAGGATGCTCGGATTTCTCAGAACTAGTGCCCACGGAATCGGCGCATGAACGGATCCTGCCGATGCTCTGCGCCCGATGTGTTCGGCCTCAGCTGTGTTCACCGAAGGGTGCTCAGACGGTTCGTCACGAAACCACCACCAGAAGCCAACCGCCCAGATCACGCCGACGCTTCCGAATGCCACGAATGTCAATCGCCAGCCGATGTCGATAATCAGCCGTGACGCCAGAAACGGGGCCGTTGCTGCGCCGATCTGAGATGCCGCCAGCAAGAATCCCTGAGCCCGTCCGCGTTCGTTGTCCGGAAACCAGCGAGACATAACCCGTGCGACGTTAGGAAAGGCGCCTGCTTCGCCCGCTCCAAACAGGAATCGCACTATGATCAATGAAGTCAATCCCGTGCAGGCCCCCGTCAGTGCCGTGAACAAAGACCACCAAATTGCAATTCGCATCAACACGCGCCGGGCACCCAACTTGTCGCCCCAGCGCCCAGTCGGAATCTCGAACAGGCCATAGGCCAGTGCAAATGCATTCATGTAGTAGCTGGTCTGGGTATTTGTGAGCCCGAGATCCTGCTGAATCACATCCACTGCGGAGGAAATACAGACGCGGTCGAGATACAGAATTCCCGACAACATGCACAGCACACCCAGAACCGCGAACCGCACCCGTGATCGCTGCGGGCCACCGGAACCAGCACTCATGTCACGCGGCGGCACATAAGGATTGCCGAGATCGAATGGTGTCTCAGACTCGGCGGGCATGAAGAACTTTCAATACAGTCGTTCGGGCAGCAGACACGCGCAAGCTTTCGAGCAGGTCGGATGCTCATGCATTGATTCCGTTGATGCAACTGAACGACCCGGTCACGCTTCGCTCAGCGGTCGCGTGTTTTCTACTGTCGACCAGCCGAACAACGATTTGAAAACACTTGACGCTGACTGAAACGAGACATTCTCTACAGTCCCTTCTCCCCTTCTCAGGGGGCGAAGGGACTGGTAGGGAAAGAATCGAGCGATGTTCTACAGCTCTTCGCCAGATCTCTATCAGCCGGAGTGCGTTAGCACTCGGTTTTTGCAAAAAAAAGGCGGTCAGGAACCGGACGCTGACGCGTGCCGGCTAATCGACTCAAATCGCAGGGTTTTCGTCAACATGGCGCTGCCCAATTAATTCAGCTGCTTGCGAAACCGGACCAGACTCAGCGTCAGAATGACGATGCAGCAGATGGCGAGACCGATCGCCTGCGGCAACAGGTCGGCAAAGTCGGCGCCTCGCAGGATGATACCTCGCAGAATCTCCACGAAATATGTTGCGGGGATTCCAAATGACACGAGATAGATCGGCAACGGCATTTCCGCGCGCGGGAACACGAACCCGGACAGCAGGACGGTCGGCAGCATCAGCAGGAAGGCGAACTGCATCGCTTCGAGCTGCGTTTTTGCGATTGTCGAAACCAGCAGACCGAGTGCCAAAGCGCACACGACAAACAGCGACGACAGGCTCAACAGCAGCCAGAGGCTGCCGTGGATGGGAACGCCAAAGATGAAGACCATGACCGTCAGGACGATCAATGTTTCCAGAAGACCAACAAGAGCATACGGCACCAGTTTTCCAAGCAGCAGCCCAGCGCGACCAACCGGAGTGACGAAGAGTTGTTCAAGTGTTCCGATCTCACGTTCCCGGACGATGGAAAACGACGTGAGAAACAACGTCACGAGTTGCAGGATGATCCCCACCAGTCCGGGCACGAAAAAGTGTGAACTTTCCAGGTTCGGGTTGTAGAGCAGTCTCGGACGCATCTCAATCGGCATCGCCGCCTGACCGATGGAATCGCGGGCGGGCACGACCGGCAGGGTCTCAGCCAGATTCCGTGCGATCCGCAGCGAAAGGGAAGTGCCCAGGAGCTGAGTCGCCTGCAGCGCTGTGTTGGCGACCTGCGAATCGCTGCCGTCAATTAGCACCTGGACCTGCACCTGTTCATGCAGCACGAGTCGGTCCGAGTAATTGGGCGGAATTCGGATGCCAACTCTGGCCCGTCCGGACGTCATTGCCCGGCGGAACGTTTCTTCATCGTAGACGTGGTCCACAATCCTGAACGACCGCGTGTTCTGAAAGGCATCGATCAGCTCGCGCGACGATTGCCGGCCATCGAGATCATAAACGATCGTCGGAATGTGCTCGATCTCCTGCTGAATCGCGTATCCAAAGATGAGCGTTTGCAGGACAGGCACGACAAGCATAAAGATAATCGTCGAACGCTCACGGCGGATATGCAGGAATTCCTTGACCAGCATTGCGAACAGCCCCCACATCGGTTGTGGGCGCAAGTCCTTTGCGATGTCCTGTCGCAAAACGAGAGGGCGACGCTCCGGCGGAGCCGACGCGTCGAGATCCTTTTCCAAACCACGCGGCTCGGAAGGAGGCTTTCCTTCCCTTGAGTCGATCCCGAGGCGGGACTCAGTGGCCGTGCTGCTTTCGACGGCACGTGTGAGCGTTACAAAGACGTCCTCCAGCGTTGGAGCAATCGGCCGCAGCGTGGCTTCCGCCGACGACACGTGCAGAGCATTCAGCAGCTGAGTGTCGGACAACGAATCTCTGACCAATACATGGATTGCCTGACCGAATAACGTTGCATCCGCAATTCCATTGATCTGCCTCAGTCTCGAAAGTGCTCCGGTCGGTGACTCAATTTCCAGCTCAAGTCGTCTCGTCCCGACGGGCGTCACTGCCGGAAGCCGCTTCAGTTCTTCGGGCTTTCCGCACACGATGAGTTTCGAGTTATGGATGTACCCGACGTCCGTACATCGCTCTGCCTCGTCCATATAGTGCGTGGTGACAAACAGGGTCACACCTCGACCGGCAAGGTCGAAGAGCAAGTCCCACAAGTCTCGTCGCGCGACGGGGTCGATGCCGGCTGTCGGTTCATCGAGAAACACGACCTCAGGCTCGTGAATCAGGGCACACGCCAGCGCGAGTCGCTGCTTCCAGCCGCCGGACAATGTTCCTGCCAGCTGATCCAGTCGATTGGAAATGCCTGTCAGTTCCTGCACTTCGAGTGATCGCTGGACAAGGCGTTCCGACGACAGTCCGTAGATGCGGCCATAGAAGTCGATATTTTCGCGTACGCTGAGATCGCCGTACAGACTGAACTTCTGCGACATGTATCCGATGCGACGCTTGATGGCTTCTGAACCATGACGAACATCGTAGCCGAGTACGGTCGCGGTGCCTGCCGACGGTGCAAGCACTCCGCACAGCATGCGGATGATGGTGGACTTGCCGCTGCCGTTCGGTCCGAGCAGTCCGAATATGGCGCTCCGCTGAACCTGAAAGCTGACGTCACCAACGGCCGTCAGCGTGCCGAAGCGACGCGCCAGATGCTGGACATCGATCACAGGCTCAGCCAATGTCGACATCGTGTCCAGGTCCTTGTGGTCGAAATCAATGAGAAGTACAGAACAGAGAATGCAGAGTGCAAAATGTGAATCAACACGCCTCAGGAGTTCTGCCTCAAAAGCCCGGCTTTTTTCAAAAAGCCGCGCTTCTCCACTGTGCAATGCCTGACGAGCTGAGTCTTAGTGTTCGTTTGCCTGTTCCAGCCAGACATCACCAGCCATACCAGGCCGCAGTCGATTGGGGCCCTCGTCCAGTGTGACTTTGATGCGGAACACCTGTTTTGATCTCTCTTCCGGAGTTTGCACATTGCCTGGAGTGAATTCCGCCTGCGGGGAAA
>Ga0163144_10007389_pt1 | contig 24102 bp, 19 predicted proteins | sample OliLak19BULKMAT1_FD_123175 | JGI IMG/M metagenome (GOLD analysis project Ga0163144, IMG submission 123175) | Freshwater microbial mat bacterial communities from Lake Vanda, McMurdo Dry Valleys, Antarctica - Oligotrophic Lake LV.19.BULKMAT1 | ecosystem: Environmental > Aquatic > Freshwater >...
CGCCCTCGCGGACGCGGGGGCCCAGGGGTTGGAATCGGATTCTTCGCGACGAAGACGGGGTGGGAAGGAGACCACCACCTATGCGCGACCACCGCTTTCGACCGCCTCCGTTGGTCGCGGCTGCGTGGGTCGGTGCTGGAGGCGGCGGGGTTGGGTTCCCGCGTGCGCGGGAACGACGGGGGGGGTTGGGGCCGAGAGCACGGATCCTGCCGGCGCGACGAACGGATGGGGCATGGTCCGCGCTGCGCTCTGGGGTAGGCGGCCCGTGCACACCGCACTCCCGTCGCCCTCGCGGACGCGGGGGCTCGCCTCAACTCCAGTCCACCGCGAACTGCTCGGCGACGTTGGTCAGCCCTGTTCGCGCGACCGGAATCGCAGGGCGCGGCCGTGTGGACTTGTGCTCCTCGAGCGAGACGACGACCGGATTGTCGCCGGCGTCGACGCGCCGCCGCTGGCGGTCCCACGACTCTTCGACCTTGGCCGCGTAGCGGTGCAAACGTAGGCTGGTGTTCTCGTGCTGCATGAGCTGCACCCGGCGTCGGACGTAACCCGGACTCAAGCCGAGTGCGGCGCAGATGCTGACGAAGGAGAATGGGTCCGCCATGTCCTCACGCTGCATCCAGGCGCGGTCGCGCAGCCAGGCTAGACGCTGCTGCGGCGGTAACCGCAGGCTGCCCTGCGAGAGGGTGCGGATCGCGTCGATCAACACCGCCAACATCAGCCGCCGCTCGCCCTGCTCGGGGAGCGCGTCGATGAAGTCGGTTCCGGTTTGTCTGGATTTGGCCATGGATCGCTCGCGTTGGTCTGCCCTGTGTCAACGCAAGCGCCGTGCCATCGAGCTGATGCAAGCACCCTGTCGCGCTGCGGCGGCGGTTGTGCGGACGTCCGCGCAGCGACCCTCATGCGTGTGCGAGCTGCCGCGCAACCGAGGCGTGGTCGCGTGGCAGCACGACCGCAATCCGCGTTCCGCCGTCGGCACGCGCTTCGACTTCGATCACACCGCCATGGCTCTTCACCGCGCCGTAGGCGATGCTGAGGCCGAGTCCGGTGCCCTTGCCGATCGTCTTGGTCGAGAAGAACGGCTCGAAAATCCGGCTGCGGATTTCCGCAGGGATACCCATGCCATTGTCGGCGACCTCGACGACGACAGCGTCGCCGTCCGCACCTGGCGCTTGTCGCGTCGCGATCCGGATCCAGGGATCGTCGCGGCCTTCGACCGCGTCGATCGCGTTGCTGATCAGGTTCATCCAAACCCGGTTCAACTGCCCCGCGTCGGCACGGATGTCCGCCACCGTGCCGAAGTCGAGTTCGAGCCGTACTCGACCGCGGCTGAGCTGATTGCGGAGCAGGCGCAGGCTGCTTTCGATCCCTTCACGCAGGGCCGTCGGCCGCCGGTCGGCGGTGTCGGCGCGGGCGAACAGCCGCAGGTCTTCGACGATACGGTTGATCCGGGCCGATCCCTCGAAGCAGACGCGCAGCAACTCCGGGGTCTCGCGCAGCAGGTAGTCGAGACGCAGCTCCCGGCGCAGGTTCTGGATGTCGCGCAGCAGACCGGCATCCGAGATGGGCGCGGCCTCGTAGGCTTCGAGCAGGCGCAGGATCCGCGCCAGGTACTCCTCGAGGTTGGCGAGGCCGCCGTGAATGAAGCTCGCTGGGTTGTTGAGCTCGTGCGCGACCCCGGCGACGAGTTGACCGAGCGAGGCCATTTTCTCCGACTGCACCAGCTGCGCCTGGGCGCTCTTGAGGTCGTCGTAGGCGCGCGTCAGTTGGGTGTTCGACGAGCGCAGTTCGCGAGTCTGTTGCCGCACGGTTGCGTCGAGATTGCGGTTCAGCTCCTGCAGCGCCTCATAAGAGCGCGCGTTCTGCACCGCGATTGCCGTTTGGTTCGCGAGCGTGCGCAGCAGATCGATCGCGTCCGAGTCGAACGGTTGCCCCGAGCGCTTCGCCCCCAGGGCGAGTACGCCGTTGACGCGGCCGCGAAACGTCAGCGGCAAGACCACCTGTGCGTCGAGCCCCTTGAATACTTCGTTCAGAACCAGGCGCTCGTCTGCGGACCCGGCACGGCCGACGAGGGTATCGACGGTAAATGCCCGCGGCCGCAGTGCCAGCGCGGTCGCTACGGGCTCGATGGAGATGCCCTCGCGGCGCGCGAGCTGACCGTCGGCAGGGCGTTGCCATACGGTCGCACCGCCGTCGGAGAGCAGTCCCACCGATACCGATTCGAGCTGCATCGTCTCGGACACGACGCGGGTGACCTGGGCGACGACCTCGCGCGCGTCGAGGATCGTCGTCAGCACCTCGGTGAGTTCGGCGAGAGTGGCGCGGTAGTCGAGTTGCTTGCGGAAAAAGGCGCGGTCGACGAGGCGCTGCACACCCTGGCGCAACGGGTCGAAGACGAACGCGAGTACGAGCACGAACAGGATGCCTATGATCGTCTGGCTCGCCGCGTACGTCGGAAACAGAAGCGCGGGAAACTGCAACACGAGCGCGTAGGCGCCGACGACGATCATGCTCGAGGCGCCGTAGACGAAGCTGAGGCGGACGACCCGATCGACGTCGAAGAGGTCGTGCTTGACGATCGCATAGGCGATGCCGACGTAGTACGGAATCGGGGTGAGCAGCCCGAACTGCACCGGCACGTTGCCGCCGGCGAGTGCATTGTTGACGAAGACGAAGAACTGCACGGTCACCGCCAAAATCGCGCCCGGGAGCACGGCCTTGATGCGTGCGCGGATGCGCCCGCCACGGTCCTCTCTGTAGGCGAAGCCCATCATCGCCAGCAGGAAAACGAGGCTCAACGCGGTGTAGACGTAGCTCACCCGGAGCGGCCCGACGGTCGGCGGCGTCGCTTCAAAGCCGTTCAGCACGTACCAGAACAGCAGGCCGCTCAACGCGTACGGCACCACCAACCAAAGACGCGGACCGGCTCGACCGAAGTCGCGGTGTGCCGGAAAAGTCAGGGCCAGGTGAATGAACGTAGCCGATACGAAGCACTCGGCGAGCAGGCATAAGCGGCCGAGCACTGCATACTCGGGACGATGCAGGAACACCGCAGTGATCGGATAGATCGCCGCGACCGCAGTGTGGAGCACGAAGACGCGCGCTTGCGTCGTGCGCGGCTGCAGAAAGCCGACGGCGAGCCCGATGCCGAGATTGGCGCAGCCGAACAGCAGCAAGATCCCGTAGGTCTGGAGAAAATCGCCGACGCCGAAGCGCCGCACCGCGAGCGCGATCTCGCTGCGCTCGCCATGCTTCTCGATCTCGAACCGCAACAGGCTTCCCGGTGGGCGCTCGGCGGCAGCGGCGTAGACCTCGGCACCATTGGTGGTCGGGCGTCCGTCGATCGCGACGACGCGGCTGTGGAAGAGCGCCGCCTTGTCCCGCGGCCAGTCGTAGGCACCGACGGTTGGCACGACCGCATTCGCCATGACCAGGAAGCCGGGGAAGGGTTTCCCCACCCAGTCGAGACTCTCGCGAATCGCGAACCCCGTGAGCGGCGCCGTGAGCGCCAATACCAATAGTGGTAGGGCGTAGACCCGGGCGACGGCAAGCGCCCCCCAACGCGTCCGGCCCCCGCTCGTTGCGGGCGTCGACGCTCCAGATGCCGTGTCTTCCATCGCCTCGGCGCGCGAGTATACGCTCGCCGCGTGACCGCCGTCGAGTGTGCGAACTTCCGCGCAATCCAGCCGGGTCGTTGTGCGGACGACCGCACCGCAGGTCGATTCGTAGAACGATGCCTATGCGGCGTGATCGACGGCACGGTTCATGCAGCCGAAGCGACAGTCGGATCATTCGTACTTGCGGGCTCGGGAACAGGACACCATGGAAGCACAAGCGCTCTCTTTGTCGCGTGAAAGTCTCCTGCCGGGAGACGTGAACACCTATATCGCGCGGGTCGCGCACGAACTCCGGACGCCGGTGAGTCTGATCTCCGGGAGCCTGGAGAACCTGCAGGAATCGCTGCACATGCTCGTCCGCTATGTCGAGGCGACGAACAAGTACATCGGCCCCAACGACGAGGTCTCGCAGCTTCGGCAAGATCTGCGGCTCGACTACCGGATCGAAAACACCCCGGGCCTGCTGCGCATCTGTTCCGAGGGCGCACAGCGTCTCAGCCACGTCGTCAACCAACTCAGATTCTATTCGCGCGCCCCGGAGATCCGCGCCGAGGCGCGTACCGACGTCAATGCCGTTCTGCGCGGCGCCATCGCCATGGCGCTCCACGACCGGCCCGCACCGCCGCGCGTGGAGTTGGACCTCGATCCCGAGGTCGGCTTGGCCGTCGGCCCCGCCGAGTTTCTCGACCAGGTGTTTCTCAACGTCGTGCGCAATGCGCTCGACGCGCTCGCCGGCGGCGCACTACCCAGGCTCGCAGTGACGGCTCGGATGGAGGCGGCTGCTGCACCCGAGGGGCGAATCCTCATCGAGATCGCCGACAACGGCTCCGGCATTCCCGCAGCCGTGCAGGAGCGTATCTTCGACGAATTCTTCACGACCAAGAACGCAGCAGACGGCCTCGGCCTCGGCTTGTCGATCAGCCGCGACATCGTCACCGCGGTAGGTGGCACGATAGAGCTGCTCCGCACGGGTTCCGACGGGACCGCGTTTCGCATCACTCTGCTCGCGGGCTGACCCGTGGCCCAACAGCCCGCTGAAAAAGTGGAACGCCCCCTTCGACGCAACTCAGGGCAGGCTTCGAGACGGCGCTTTGCGCCTCCTCAGGCGGAATGGAAAAGCTTGGTTTGCGTAGGGAAAACCGCTCGTGCTGAGGAGCGCCGGTAGGCGCGTTTCGAAGCAGGTCCGGATTTTCAACGGGCTGCTAAGGCGCGCCTCGTTGTCGCGCGGCGGCGGTTGTGTTTAGTTCCGGGGCGGAATGCTGGCTGCATGAGCGATTCGCCCCCATCCATCTTGGTGCTCGACGACGAGCCGAGCAGCGTCAACCTGCTGCGGATCACATTGGGCATGGACTACGACGTCCATACGGCCACCGATGGACCCAGCGCACTCGCGCTGCTCGCGGAGAAGCCAGACATCGCCCTGGCGCTGATCGATCAGCGGATGCCCGGGATGAGCGGCACGGAGTTCATCCAGCGCACCATCGAACCCCATCCCCATCTCGTTCGGATCATCCTCACCGGCTACACCGACGTCGATAGCCTCATCGACGCGATCAATGCCGGCAGCGTCTATCGCTACGTCACCAAGCCGTGGAACAAAGACGAGCTGTTGATGACCGTGCGGCAGGGGCTCGAGGTGCATCGCCTGGAGACGGACAACATCCGACTCCAAGCCGAGTTGCGCGAGGCCAATAGTCTGCTTCGCCGCGAGAACGCGCAGTTGCGGCGCGAGGTGCAGGGGCGCTACGCGTTCGACGAGATTATCGGCAAGAGCCAAGCGCTGCAGCGCGCGCTGTCGCTCGTCGAGAAGGTGGTCGACAGCGACACCACCGTCTTGGTCACCGGCGAAACGGGCACCGGCAAGGAGCTCATCGCCCGCGCGCTGCACTTCAACGGCCCGCGTGCGAACCAAGCATTCCTGTCGATCAACTGCGCCGACTTCACGGCGGAGATGCTAGGCAGTGAATTGTTCGGACATAAGCGCGGTGCGTTCACCGGCGCGATCGAGGAACGCCGGGGTCTGTTCAAGGCGGCCGATGGCGGTACGGTCTTCTTGGACGAGATCGGCGACTGTCCGGAGGGCGTGCAGACCCGGCTCTTGCGGTTCCTCGATTCGGGCGAGATCCGCCGCGTCGGCGACGACAGCCCGACCCGTGTCGACGTGCGCGTCATCGCCGCGACCAATCGCAATCTCGAAGAGGACGTGAAGGCCGGACGCTTTCGCAAGGATCTGTTCTTCCGGCTCAATGTGTTCACGGTCCCGCTGCCGCCGCTGCGCGAGCGGCTCGAAGACGTGCCCATCCTCGCCGAGCATACGCTCAGGCGACTCGAAGCCGCCGGGCGCAAACAGGTCGGCAGACTGGCGCCGGCGACCATGGCGGCTCTGCGTTCCCACGCCTTCGCGGGCAATGTGCGCGAACTCGCGAACCTGATCGAGCGCGCCTACACCCTGGCGGAGCCCGGCGCCGACATCACGCCGGACCTCCTTCCCGAAGCACTCTCTGGTGCGGCGGCTGCCAACGATACGGGAGACGGCACGCTGCGCGGAGCCATGGAACTCTACGAAGCCGAGTTGATCCGGGCGGCGCTCGGTCGCAACGACGGCAACCAGACGCGCTCGGCAACCGATCTCGGCATCTCGAGGCGGGCACTGATCGACAAGCTGCAGAAGTACGGGATTCGCTGACCGCGGCCAACGCGCCAATCAATCGAACACGGCGCGGCTGATTTCGTCGAGTGAGGTAGCCGCGGGATCGAGTCCGCACGCGACTGCAACGCCGGCGGCACGGGCCTGCGTCCACGCCGTGATGTCGGCCGCGCCGACGGTGCCGTCGCAACTGTAGTCGGCGAAGGCGGCGATCGGGGTCGGTGACAGGGCCGCGGTCGGACTCGCATCCGGAGTCGGCGATGGACTCGGCACCGTTGTCGACGTCGGTGTCGGGTCGAGATCCGCGGTCGCGGTTGCCTGCGGCTCGGCGGTGGGCGTCGCCGTTGCTACCGGCGCGACGCTCTCGGTTGCGCTCGGTGAGGCGGACGCGTCCGGCGTTGGGGTTGCGGTCGGCACGATGGTGAGAAGATCGCAGGCGTCGCCGATGCCGTCGCCGTCCGCGTCGGCCTGGTCGCTGTTGGCCACCGAGGGGCAGTTGTCGCAGGAGTCCGGGATCTCGTCGCCGTCGGAGTCTGCGTCGCCGACGAGTAGCAGGCGCGCGCGGCAGGTGGCGCCGCCAACACAGTCTGCGTCCGCCTGACAAGGTCCATCGAAGCGCTCGCAGCTGCCCTCGGCGCCGCATGATTCGCTGTCGGCGCATGGGATGGAATCGCTGCAGGCGGTCGTCGTGGTGACGATGCACTCGCCCGCGCCGGCGGCGAATGTCGTCGCGCGGTCGCTGAGCGGACTGATCACCCGCAGGAACGACTGCGCCGAGTCGGCGCAGCGGCACGCTCCGCTCGCACAGGCGGGGAACGGATTGCAGTCGGTCGCGTCGCGACACGCGCCGACGTTCTCGATACAGAACGAGCCGCTCGCGGTGCGTCCACAGTAGCTACCGATCGGGCACGGACTCGGAACGCTGGGGTCCTCGGAGATGGTACAGGTCTGCTGAAGCGTGCGCACGCAGCGACCCGGCGGGACGAAGCACGTGGCGCCGTTGCAGTCGGCGTTCGCCAGGCAGGGCTTGCCGCCGTCCGAACAGATCCCCGCACTGACGGTGCCGAGGTTGAGCAGCGGCGCGGCGAGGGATGCGGCGCGGCACGCCGAGCGTGCCAGGCCCGGGGCAGTGCCGCCGCGCGGGCGCGGATTCGATCCGACGCTGCTCGCTTGGCGCGTATTGAGGGTTTGGAGAATGAGATCGACTTGATCGCCGTCACCGTTGAGGTCGGCGCCCTGCTGCGCTTCGAGCGTGAGGAAGGTCACCGTGTCGCGTCGGACGCGGTACGGACCGGTCTGCGCACATGCTTCGAAAGGGCAGGCGAGGATGGTTTGCCCGGTTTGCCATACGTTGCCGCGGCGCACGTCGTAGACATTCAGCACGGCCACGTTGCTGCCGCCCACCTGGGCGCCGGTCGGCGTGCGAAAGGCCACCAGCGATGGAGAACAGGTGCCGTTCGCACATTCAGCGGCGACGCTGCAGGCATTGCCGTCCGCATCACCGCCGATGCATTGTGTTGGACCGACGACGAAATCCGCGGCTGCTAGACGACGACCGGAAACGCCGACGACCGCGAGGCGTTCGCCCTGCGGGGCAGCGATGATGCCGAGGACCTGGTCGTTCGTGTCGCCGTCGCCGTTGAGATCGGTGCCCAGGCGTCCGGTAGCGCTCTCGCTCTCGAGGAAGACGACCAGATTACCGCCGATTGCGACGTGGGTTACGGCGGAGCCGGTGTTGACCCAGGTGGCGGCGAAGTCTTCCGCCGTCGCTGCGGTGGGACGCGCGGCTAGGTGGAGAACGGAATCGGTCGCGTCCTGGTCGCCGTTGAGGTCGACCCCGCCTTGTGCGGACTCCGCTACCAAGGCGGCGACCCAGTCTCCGGAGATCGCGACGCTGCTCGCAGCAACGGCGCCGTTGGCGACGACACCATCGGCGTAGGCATGGACGACCCAGTCGTTGCTGTCGCCGTCGTCGTTCAGGTCGTCCTCGGGAGCATAGGTGATCACGATTCCCCAGCCCAACAGAATACCATCATCTTGGAGGACGACGTCCTCCACTTCGAGTGTCCAGGCACCGTCGGGGTTCTCGCCGCGCAGGATCGACAAGCGTTCCTGGGGTTGGAAAGTGCCGGCGAACGGCGCGGCTGCGGCGGTGATCGGCGTCGGTGATTCGTCGTCGAAGCCGGTGCCGTCGAAGTCACTGCCGTTGAGCCCGTTGCGTGCAGAGAGGACGACGGCAGTCCCTGCGGGAGAACGCAATGTCAGCACGAGGTCGGAAACGTAGGAGTGGCCTATGGCGATGCCGAAGACATCGACGTCGAGAACTCTGCCGACCGCATCGACGTCGACCACGGAAACGGTTTCGCTCCCTGGAGGGCTGAGGATCGGGGCGGGCGGGTCGAGAGCGACATCGGCGAACGCGGAAAGTGGTTCGGTCGTGGCGCCCTCCGGGCGCAGGAACGCGGCGCCGCCGGCGAAGACGGCGACATCATCGGCGGCACCGAGGTCGACCAAAGCCGGCGGGTCGGTGCGGGTGGCGAGCGCGAACAGGATGGTGTCGTTATTGTCCCCGTCGTCGTTCAGGTCGAGCCGCATGGGCTGTCCGGTGAAGCTCGGTCCCCACGCGTAGAGGTCGCGCACGACGTTGACGTCGTCTGCGGTCAGCCGGCCGGTGGACTCGAAGACGACGACTTGGCCGTCGCCGCTGATGTCGAACGGAAAGCCCGGGGCGAGGATGGGATCCTTGGTTGCATGGGTTACGCCTACCCGGCGGGTATGGCCGGTGAGGGCGTCGTGCACGAAGACATCCGCCCTGCCGTTGCCGTCGCCTTCCACCAGATTTTCCGCACTGGCCTCGAAGGCGACGAAGCGGCCGTCGTCGCTCAGGCGCGGCCGCAGGCTTGCTCCCGCCGCCTGGTCGCCGTTCGCGGCGACGCTGGCGCGGTACGTCGTGCGGCTGAGGCGATCGCGAATGAAGACGTCGGTCGCGCCATTGGTGTCTCCGGCGACGAGGTTGTCGGCGCGCGAGTGGAAGGCGACGAAGCGGCCATCCGCACTGACCGACGGATGTCCGCTGGTGACGTTGGCAAGCGCGCCGTCGGTGGCCACGTCGACCTGCTCGGTCGTACCGCGGCTGCGATCGTGCAGGAAGATCGAGCCGCCGCGGTCGAAGGCGACGAAGTTGCCATTGCCGCTGATCTCGGCGCGGAAGGCGGTTCGGCCCACGAGTCGGGAGCGACCCTGTTCGATCACGAAGACGTCGCCCGAAGTGTTGAGCGCGGACACGGCCGCGCCGTCGGCGCTCAGTGACGGGCGGCTGCGATTCTCGTCGATCAGGCGGGTCTCGCCGGTGTTGCGGTCATGCAGGAAGACATCTTGCGAGCGCGCGGCGTCGCCCGCCAGTTCCGCGCTCGAGTCGAAGGCGACGAGGCGACCGTCAGCGCTGATGGCCGGGGTGCCCGAGTCGTCGTTCGCTTCGCCACCTGCGCTGGTGACACTGACCCGTTCCGTCGCACCGGTGCGGCGATCGCGGACGAAGACGTCGATTGCCGCGTTCGTGTCTTTGGCGGGCGCCTGCAGCAAACCGGCATCGAGGGTGGAGAAGGCGATCACCGAACCATCGAGGTTGGCGGCGGGGTTGTAGGCGACCCCGGGATCGGTGGTTCCGGCGCCGCTCGTCGCGCGGCTGATCAACTCGTTCACCCGGGGCGCACTTTCGACCTCGCGGCGGCGGAAGAACACGACGCCTTCTGAGATCGTCACCGGGCGGCCGGAAATCGCAGGCCGGGCGTCGACCGCCAGTTCCAGGCCGGCAGTGAGATCGCGTGCGCCGACGGCGCCGACTTCGTAAGCGCGCAGGATCGTTTTGGCGCGGTCGGTGGTGGTCGCGCCCGCGCCACCCTCGCCGTGCTCGGACTCGAGGAACGCAATCACGCTCGCCTCGGCGGTGACCGCAGGGAAGCTGAACGGCGGCACGCGCAGGCGAGCGGCGGCGCGGCCGCTGCTCGAGCCGCGGCCGATCGGGAGGATTTCGCCGCTCGCGCGATCCATCAGCAACAGGACCTCGTCGGTCGCGTCGCCGTCATCGTTGAGGTCTGCGCTCAGCGACTCCTCGGCGAGCAAGCGCTCCGGGACGACGAACGCGAGGACGGTATCGGTCTCGATCAACGCGTCCAGGGGGACCGGATCGCGCGCGACGACGGTGAGATCTGCGGCGGGGATTCGCACCGGACCCACGCCTGCGAACAGGAGCGAGGCGAAGTCGAACAGCGGGCCTGCGCACGTGCCGCCCGGACAGCCGCTGACGGCCGTGCAGGCCATGCCATCACGGTCGCCGCCGGCGCATGCCTGGCGCGCGAGGCGCAGAACGGTTTCGGGCGCGTCGGCGGTGCCGAAGAGCGTGAGTGCATCGGTCGACGCGGTCTGCGGGTCGAAGATCGGCGGCAGCTTCGTCCCCTGTGGCGAGAAGGAGGAAAGGAACGCGCGGCTGGGGACGGAGATGGGTTGGCCCTGTCCGGGGAAGGCAGCGAAGGTCGTGCTGCCGCGCAGCAGGCGGGCGATGGGAATCCCCTGATCGACCAGAATGCCGCGCCAGTCGACTGGAAGTAGGATGTTGCCGGCCGTGTCGATCGTCAGCCGGAGTTCCGTCGACGCGCCGCGGCAAGGGGGAGAGGGATCGCTACAGAGCGCCTGGAAGTCGTTTGCCGGCGGCAGGGCGGTGAAGTGCGGAAAGACCTCGTGCGGCGTTGTGTCGCAAGTACCGTTCGTGGCGAAGAGTTCGCCGATACAGGCCTCGGCTGCGGCGGACGAACAGGGAGAATGCGCAAGTGCGCAAGGCAGCGCCGCGCCGGCGGCGGTGACGGCGATGGCGGCCGGTCCGGTGAGCGTGAGGTCGTCGTCGCTCGCGCCGAGCAAGGCGTCGGTGTCGGGGAAGCGAAAGCGCAAACGGCGCTTGCCGTCGCGGTCGACGACATCGAGGTCGTCCGCCGTGGGCGCCGCGACGCAGGAGACCTGAGCTACGGTAGGCTCGTCTGCGCAGCGTTCGAGCGCGGCGGCGACGGCGTCGCAATCGGCGGCGACGGCGACGACCGCAGTGGTACCGCCGGGTGGCTTGAAGAAGACGCTGACGACGTAATCGCTGCCGCTGGCGGCGAATCCCCCGACGCCGTCGCACGCTTCGCCGCGACCGATCTCGACGCGGTCGCCCGGGCCGGCGAAGGGCTGCGTGATCGTACCGCGCAAGGCGCGAAACGCGCCGATGACTCCGGGGATCTGGTTGCAACTCGCGGCAACGGTCGCCGGCAGCAGCGCGAAGAGTAGCGTTGCCGCGACGGCGAGCGTGCCGGAGACGGCGATTGCGCTTCGCCCGATCCGTCGAATTACCATCCCGTCCGTTCGCCTCGTACCAATTGGCCGCTCCCCAGACTGACCTGCTCGGCGGGGCATGGTCAAGGAGAAACTTTGCGATCGGCGCGCATTTCGGTTGTGCGTCGCTGTGGCCGCGACCTATGGTGTGGACAGCTGGATCGATTTCAGGTGCGTCGTAGGGAAGGGCACGAAATGCTTTGGTCGAGTGCTTGGCGACAAGTCGGAGTTGCGCTCGCTGGCGCGATGCTGATCGCTTCCGCGGCTACCGCTGCCGCCCCGGTTGGGGACCTCAGTGGCACCTGGAAGGGCAAGGTTCGCTGCAAGGCGTTCGACGGCGCGCGGCGCAGCGTTCCGGATCGCGGCGCGACCCTGACCATCAGCCAGAACGGCCGCTACTTCGCCGCTCGAATCGAGGATTCCCAGGGGCAGCGACTCTACAATGGCGAGGCGGTCAGTCTGACCGGGCGCGAGCACCGGGTCGAGGCGGTGCTCATCGAATGTCGCTCTTCCTCGGCCCTCAACGACTACAGCGAAGTCGTCACCCTGCGCGGCACCCTCAACGCGCCCGGCGGGCGTCTGACCGGCGAGTCGATCTTCCGCAGCCAGCTCGGCGAACTCGGCACCTGCCGCTGGCGCCTCGAGCGCACCCGCACCACGAATCCCAACGTATCCTTCTGCGATTGAGCCCCAGGCGGGCAAGCCTGCTACGCCGCACGCGGTTCACGCGCCGGGCAGCGCTCGCGCGAGCAGCTCGACCTTACGTTCTAGGTGGCGCAGCAGCGGCTGTGCCGACGCCGGCTCGCCCGTCGCTCTCTCGATGAGCTCCGCCGCCCGCAAGGTCTGCCCCCAGCGGTGCACCTTGGCCCGCAACCAACCGAGCAGCGTAGCGAACTCGCCGGCACGCACGAGCTCGTCGATGTCGCCGATCTCCCGCGCCGCGGCCTCGAGCAGCTGAGCAGCGTAGACGTTGCCGAGCGTGTAGGTGGGGAAGTAGCCGAATTCGCCGGCGGCCCAATGCACGTCCTGCAGCACGCCGTGGCGGTCGTCGGCGGGAGTCACGCCGAGGAGTTCGCGCATCTTCTCGCGCCACGCTCCGGACAAATCCGCCGCGCGTAGATCGCCGCCGATCAGCGCGCGTTCGAGTTCGAAGCGCAAGATGATGTGCAGGTTGTACGTTGTCTCGTCGGATTCGGTGCGGATGAGCGACGGCTCCATCCGGTTCACGGCGAGGACCAGCGCATCGACCGACGCCGCGGCGAGCGCCGGGAACGCGGCGCGTGCTGCCGGCAGCAACTGCTCCCAATAGGCGTGTGAACGACCGATCTGGTTCTCCCACAGCCGCGACTGCGACTCATGCACGCCGAGCGAGCAGGCGGTGCCGCGCGGCAGGCCGCGGGCGTCCGCGGCCAGGCCCTGCTCATAGAGCCCGTGCCCGGCCTCATGCAGGCTCGAGTACAAGCTGTAGGTGAGATCGCGCGGGTCGTAGCGGGTGGTCAGGCGCACGTCGCTACCGATCGTCGTCGAGAACGGATGCGCCGACTCGTCGATACGGCCGCGGCTGAAGTCGAAGCCGATGGCCGCAACGGCATGTTCGTTGAAACGCCGCTGCGCGCCAGCGTCGAAGTCACCGATCAGTGGCGAGGCAGGGTAGGGGTGTCTCTCGACGAGGGCGCAGATGCGGGCAACGAGTGGTTGCAGCCCGGCGCGGACTTCTCCGAGGACGGACTCGAGGTGAGCGAGGCGCAGGCCGGGCTCGTAGCTCTCCAGCAGGACCTCGTAGGGGTCGCGGCTCGCGTCGATCGCTGTGGCGACGCGGCGCTCCATTGCCACCAACTGCTCGAGGTGTGGAGCGAGCAGGGCGAAGTCGTCGTCGTGGCGTGCTTGGATCCAGACCGAGCGCGCGTTGGCGCGCAGCTCGGCGCGTTCGCGGACCAAGGCGGCATCGAGGGCGCGTTCGCGATCGAGTTGCCATTTGCTTTCGCGCACGTCGACGGCCTGCTCGGGATCGAGTTCGTCGAGACGGTTGGCGAGCTCGTCGACGAGTGCGAGCAGCGCCGGAGCGGTGCTGTGTGTGTGCAGGATCTCGGCGAGAGCGCCGATCTGGCGGGCGCGCGAATCCATCGCCCCTGCGGGCAGGTAGGTTTCCTGGTCCCACTCGAGCAGGCGCAGCGTGCCGGCGATGTCGCTGCAGCGTTGCAGGTGGTGGACCAGGTCGGCGTAGGCGGTTTGGGTGTTCATGCCGCGCGCAGGGCCCGGTCGGCGAGAAAGAGGCCGGCGATCGACTTGGCGTCGCGGATTTCGCCGCTGCAGACCATCTGCAAGGCGTCGGCGAGGGCGATGCGTTCGACGGTGAGCACCTCGTCGTGGCCGAGGCACTGCTCGCCTTGGGAAAGACCGCTGGCGAGGAAGAGGTAGATCCTTTCGTCGGAGAACCCCGGGGTGGTGAAGATCCAGCCAAGTTCGCGCATATCGTCGGCGGCGAGCCCGGTTTCCTCGCGCAGCTCGCGCACGGCGCAAGCCAGCGGAGCCTCGCCGGCGTCGAGCTTGCCGGCGGGGAGTTCCCAGATGAACCCGCCGGCGGCGTGGCGGTACTGGCGGATCAGCGCGACGCGGCCATCCGCGTCGATCGCGGTGATCGCCGCGGCGCCCGGGTGGTGGACGATTTCGAGTTCGACCGTGTTGCCGTTCGGCAACTGGGCGCTTTCGAGCCAGAAGTCGATGGTTCGTCCCTTGTAGACCTGGAGGTTCGCTGCCATGCCGCGGTGCTACCACGCCCCACCGAGCCGGGCCAGGCGGGCGGCAGATGCCTTGTCCCGGAACCCTTCCCTGTGAACGCCAGGCTCCAGCCTGGCGCGCGGTTCACGACTTTCGCTGCAGTCACCGCCAGATGCGGGGGAGGGCAACGCCAATTCGAGCAATTCTTCCGGGCCGAGCGGCGGCGCAGGTGTATTGCGGGGCGATTTCACCCCGGGACCGCGGGCGTCCCGCCCGCCATCATGAATTCGGCATCCCCGAATTCGCGCCCGCGAGTCGTCTCATCTCGATTTGGCGGCGGACGGCGCCTGCGGCTCGGCTGCGATCGCCATCCATCTGTGCCATCGGTGAAACGGATCGGTGGATTCACCGAGGAACACAGATCGGCGCAGACCGCATGTGACGAGGACACCTTCCGGGGCAGACACGCAACTCGTTTGGACTCTATGGGTCGCGGTGCCCACCGGCGGCTGCGTCGGCTCGCCGAAACGGTGGATGTCCGCTTGATCCCTTCTGAACAACCGTTTGACCTCCTCAGTCGGGATCCATCTCGATCGCGTCGACCGTCGGCACCGGAGCCAACGATCTCGACCACTCAGGCGAGCACGTGCTGCTCGGTGTTCTGCTTCTCGCCGGCGAATGCCTCGAACCAGGGCTGTTTGGCGGCGCTCGGCCGCGCCTTGCAGCGCTCTTACCAGGCGTGGAGATTCGGGTAGTCGGCGCCTGGAAGTCCGAGGCCGTCGATGACCATGCCGATGAATGGCAGCACGACGATGTCGGCAATCGAGTAGTCGCGGCCGGCGAGATAGTCCGCGTTGCCGGCGTAGCCCTCCCGGAGGCGGCTGCCTTGCGTCGGCCGGTTGAAGAGAAGCGAGTTTGCGTAGGGATCGTTGCGTCGTTGCGTGACACTTCTCGATGGCGCGCGTTCATGACGGGACGTTTCATGCAACGACGCAACGATCGCCACAAACGGGGCGCGCCCAGGTGGGGCAGGGCCGTCGCCTTTCTCTGCTCTTCGACCAAACGCGAGTTCGAAGCCCGGGGGCGGCTGGCTCAGGTGTGCAATGCCTCCAGGGCTGCCTTTGGATCCGAAGCGACGATCTTCAGGAGGGCCCGTGCCGGCCCAGTCGGCTTGGTGCGGCGCTGCTCCCAGTTCTGTAGGGTGCGCAGGTTCACTCCGATCAACCTGGCGAATTGCGCTTGGCTGATGCGCGCGGCCTCGCGGATCGCCCGAACGTCGGGCGCGACCAACTCAATGGTCCGCACCCCACGCACCTTCTTCCCCGCAATATGCTGCTTCATCTCGCGGACCCCTGCTACGAGCTGCTCGAAGTAGCGATCATCCATCGGTTTCGTCCTCCATCAAGGCCGCGAGCATCTTCACTTGCCGCGGCGTGAGGTTCTCCCTCTCGCTCTTGGCGTAGGCGTAGATCAGGTAGATCCGGTCGCCCGGTACGTACCGGTAATAGATCACCCGAGCCCCGCCGCGCTTGCTGCGTCCGCGGGCCGCTCACCGCAGCTTGCGCAGACGTGCGCCGCCGCGCATGAGAACTCCCGCGTCCGGTTCGGCCAGTAGGAAGCGCTGCAACTCACGGAATTCATCGTCCGTCCAGTTCTCGGCGCGGAAGGCGGAGAAGGGCGTCAATTCGACGAAGACCATAGGGTGGTCTATACGCTGGCAGCGTACCTGCGACAAGGGAGTCGGATGGCGTCTCGAGGATTGAAGTCTCGCGTCCATCGAAGAGGTCTCTTGAAATAGGGTTGCGGGCGCCAGCCCGCGCAAGGCCTGTCGAAGGGCTGCTGGATCCAGGAGTTCATGCTTCGACAAGCTCAGCACGAACGGGAAAGAGAAGGATCCTGCGAGAGTTGACGATCCCTCCCCGCATTCTGCGCGAGAGCCGTAGCGTCGCACGGAGGCTTGCGACTCACGCACACCCCGTGAGCGCGTTGTCGATGCCGAGGATGATTTCGTCGACCGTGATCGTGCCGTCTTCGTTCGCATCGAACTGCGGGCAAGCGCCCAGATCGGCAATGCCCAGGGCGATCGAAATTCCGGTGATCAGCTCGTCGACCGTTACCTCGCCATCCTCATTGCAGTCGCCGACGCAGGGAATGACCATCGGCGGAGGCTTACACTTGCCACTGCTGCCGGCTGCGAAGATCGCGTCGATCTCTTGCGCTGCGAGCTCGCGGTCAAAGATCTCGACCTCGTCGATCGCACCACCGAAGGGCTGCTGGCCGGCAAAATAACGCTGGCCCATGCGCAAGCTCGACGTGTTGACGATGCTTCCCGGCCGGGTCGTCGGGTCGAACGTGTGGACGAGCACTCCGTCGCTGTAGAGTCGCCCCCCGGTCGACGATGCGCGCTCGACCGTGACGGCTACGTGGTGCCAGTTGCCGTCGTTGATCGCTGGCCCGGGCGCGATGTGGTTCAGGAACGTCGAGCCATCGCCCAACTGGAAGCCGAGGTTGGCAGCGGAAATGAACAGATGGTAGCCGACCGGATTCGCGGCCGTGCCGCTGCGCTTGTCGATGATTGTTGCGGTCGACCCGGTCTTGCTCCGCACCCAGGCGTCGATCGAGAAGTCGCCGGTGAAATCGAGCGAAGGATCATCCGCAACCGTGACAAAATCGGTGTGTGCGCTCAGTAGGAATGCATCGGCAACCCGGCCTGCGCCGTATGTCGCGGCGCCCTGCAGCACCCCGTGGTTGCCGTTGCCCGATAGGTCGACCGTGGTGCTGTCCCCCGTCAGCCAGGCGACCATTCCCGCGGGCGGCGGGATGCAGATGGTCGGGGTCGGAGTTGGTGTGATGGTCGCCGTCGGCGGTGGCATCGCGCTTGAGGTCGGTGTCGGAGTCGGGGTTGCTGTGGGCGAAACGGTGCTCGTGCGGGTGACGGTGGCGGTGCCTGTGGTGGTGGGCGTCGGTGTAGTCGTCGCCGATTCGATCGGCGTCGCCGTTGCGCTCGGGGTGGGGGAGGCGAAGCTGCGGTCGGCGAGCAACAGCCCGTGACCTTCTCCCGCTTCGACGAGCACGACTCCGGAGAACGGGCTGGTACATGCCGGGCTTTCGAGCACCGGCACGGGGACGCTGCTGTTCATGTCGTCGCAGTTGCCCAACTGCCCGGCGCTACCGCTGCCGCAGGCGAGCAGCGAATTCTGCGCGGTGAGCACGAGGCTGAAGTTCGCGCCCGCGGCGACGATATCCAGGGGCAGTCCCGCCGGCACTGTCGTCAACGCCAGTGCGCCGAGGGGAACCGCGGTGGCGAAGTGCAGGTCGGTGTTGCTGCCGTCGCACAGTTGACCGGACGCGTTGCTGCCCCAGAACCAAACGTTGCCCATGCTGTCGGCGGCGAGGCTGTGTTCGAATCCGGCGGCGATGTCGATGATGTTCGTGAGCGGGCAGCCCAGGAGCGGCCGTGGCGGCGGTACGCCCGGCGGGCACTCCTCGACCACCTGCGTCGGCGCAGCGCTGTCGGCGTTGCTGCCGCTGCCAAGCTGGCCGCTGCCGTTCGCGCCCCAGGAGAACACGTCTCCGTTGCACATCAGCGCGAGTGTGTGCGCCTGGCCGCCGACCATCTTCGCCACCCCGCCGAGAAAGCCGATACCCAAGGGGCCGTGCACTTGCACCGGCGTGGATCGATCCACGCCGGTGCCATCGCCCAGTTGTCCGCCGCTGTTATCGCCCCAGGCGTAGGCGTCGGCGGGTCCGCCGGCGCAGTCGCCGACGATCGCCAGGCTGTGCCGCGTGCCGCCGCCGACGCCGACGACATCGCCCGCGCCGAGCGCGACTTGCACAGGTACGGTGCTGCACGGATAGACGAACGGGCTTGGCCCGCCGCAGACTGCCGGCCCGGGAGGACCGATCCCCAGCTGTCCCCTGTCGTTCGCGCCCCACGTCCATACGAATCCGTTGGCGTCGATGACTACGTTGCTACCACCTTCGGCGGCGATCGATTCGTCGGTCGGAGATAGGGGCAGCCTTCCCAAGAGCCCGGGCACCGCAACCGGAATCGGACTGGTCGCGTTGACGCCGTTGGTGCCGTTGCCGAGCTGCCCGACGTAGCTCGAGCCCCAGGTGAACACGCGTTGCGATGCATCCAATGCCAAGCTGTGGGTGTCGGCCCCCTGGATGTCTACGAGCCGATCGAGGCAGCACCCGGCCGGATGGTCGGATACAGGCCCGGGAAAGTTCTGGTTGCTGTGCGGCAGATCGTTGCCGAGAACACCTTTGCCGTCGACACCCCACGTGAAACCGGTCGGTGCCTGCGCCAATGCCCGGATGGGCGGCGAACACGTGGCCAGCAGCAAGACGACGGTCCGTACGACCCTGATGGAAAGCTTCGGGCGCACACGGCCCCCTTTGCACGGCGTGAAGCGACGATCGCCGCGACTCAACTTCCCCCTACACCCGCAAGTCCAAGGCCGTCAATACAGTACTTTGCGGGGTCGTGTCTCAGTTTGATTTCGACGCCACCTGGGGCGTTGCCCCAGGCTTCCATGCTGCCGCCCGATTGGGGCTGAAGAGAATGAGAACCGTAGGCCTTCAGCTCCATAGGGGCAGCACGACGATAGCCGCGGGCAACGCCCGCGGTGGAGGTTGCGATGCAGGTGTTTGGCCCGGTGGACACGCGGGTAGCATAGTGCTACCCGCGTGGCATGGGGTTGCCTATCAAGATCGGCGAGGATTTGGCCCTAGCGGCGCGAACCGAAGCTGCGGTGTTCGAGCGCTCCATCGCCTCCCAAGTCGAGCACTGGGCGCAGATCGGGCGGGCGGTGGAGCAGATCCTGGGTCACGACCAGATCGCGGCGCTGAAGCGGCAAGCGGGTGCGCGGGAGCTTTCCGACGCGCTGCGGCAGGCATCGAGCGAGGCCGGGCAGCAACTCGTCATCGAACACCTACGCAAGCAGGGAGGAGCGCGCTACAGCGTGGACCCCAGCCGGAGGGGTGGCGTCATTCGGGTCGACAGCGACGGGTCGCGCAGCCGTGGTCGCTTCGTGCGGCGCCGCTTCGTCGTTGCCCCGGATGATTGATCTCGCCAAGGGACCCTGGCTGATCGTTCTTGCCGGACCCAACGGTGCCGGGAAGTCGACGTTCTTCGACGTATTCTTGCGGGCGCGTGGGTTTCGCTTCGTCAACGCCGACCTGATCGCACGCGGGCTTCCCGGTGACGATCGCGCCGAGGTGGCGTACCGTGCCGCGGCACTGGCGGACATCGAGCGCCAGGCCCTGGTCGCGCGCGGGGACACATTCGTCATGGAGACGGTGCTCTCCGACCGGGCAGGGGCCAAGGTCGAATTCCTCCGCGACGCGCGATCCCGCGGCTACCACGTAGTCCTTGTGTACGTCGGCTTGGCGAGCGCAGCGCTCAGCCAGGCGCGTGTCATTCAGCGTGTCGCGCACGGTGGCCACGATGTGCCCGACGACCGAATTCGGCAACGATGGCAACGCTCGCTGACGAATGCCACGCAGGCCCTGCGGTTCGTCGACGTCGCGTGGGTTTTCGACAACAGCGACGCGGACCAGCCGTTCCAGCTCATCGCGACGACACGGGCAGGCGAGGTGACGCACCTGGTTCCCTCCGCCCCGCCATGGTGTCGTCGCATCTTACCGAAGTCGCCGTGAAGGCAGACCGCGGATCAAGCGTGGATCTCCGCGAACGGGTCCCAACTCGGGTCGCGGTGGCGGTCGTACTCGGTGCCGATCTCGAGTGCACGCGCGGTTTCTTCACCGTAAAGCCGTTCGATGACTGCGAGCGCCATGTCGATCCCGGCCGAGACGCCCGACGACGTCGCGAACTTGCCGTCCTCGACCCAGCGCGCCGGACGCACCCATTCGACGCCCGGACCCTGGCTGGCGACCCAGTCGAACGCGCGCTTGTTCGTCGTGGCGCGCCGGCCGTCGAGCACGCCGGCACGGGCCAGCAACGCGGTGCCGGTGCAGACCGTCATGACGATCTCGGCGCCAGCGGCGCGGGTACGCAGCCAATCGAGGAGGGTCGCATTCTCCACTTCACGGCGCGTGCCGATGCCGCCCGGGACGAGCAGCATGTCGAGTGGCGGGCAGTCGCTCAGGCTCACGTCGGCAATCGCCGCGGGACCCTGCGCGCTCGCCACCGCGCCGGATGCTGCGGCAACCATGACGAGTTCGATCTGGTTGCGGAGATTGCCGAACATCTCGGCCGGGCCGAAGACGTCGAGCAACTCGAAGCCCGGGAACAACACGATGCCGAGACGGCGCTTGCTCGGCGCGCTCATGCTCTGCCCGCTGCGGCGGTAGCCGCAGTGTCGAAGATTCCAGCGGCGGCGGCGCGGACGAGTTCGATGATGTCGGGCCGTGCTTTCAGCGGCGAGCCGGAGTCGAACGGTGGCTGCGGGTCGTACTCGATCGCTAGCTGGATCGCCTGCGAGACATCGTCGCCGGCCAGCCGTTGCACCAGGATCAGACCCATGTCGATACCAGCGGAGACACCTGCTGCGGTCACGTACTTGCCATCGGTAACGACGCGCTCGGCGGTCGGGTTGGCGCCGTGTGCGGCGAGTTGGTCGTAGGCCATCCAGTGCGTCGTCGCGCGGCGGCCGGTGAGCAGGCCGGCGGCGCCGAGAATCAGCGAGCCAGTGCAAACCGACGTGGTCCAAGTCGTCGTCGCGTCGATGGCCCGTAGCCAATGCAAGACGCGCGCATCGGCTTGTACCTGCGCATCGCCGGGGCCACCGGGGACGATGACGATGTCGGCCGCGTCGATCGCTGTGATGCTCGCGGTTGGTTCGAGCGTGAGGGCGCGCGAGTCCGGCTGGATCGGCGCTCCGTCGACGGTGACGAAATGCACCTTGGTGCCGGGCATGGTGCGCAGCACCTCGTACGGCCCGATCGCGTCGAGCAACGTCATGTTCTCGTAGAGCAGAATGGCAACGTCCATTTTCTGCGGACCTTTCTCACGCGCGTAGCGCGAAGCTGGGGGTGTCGTGGCGGCGAAAACGCCGCCGGTAGTCGTGCGGGCAGACGCCGATATGGCGTTGGAATGTACGCCGCATGTGCTCGCCACTGGCGAAGCCACAGGCGGCGGCGATTTCGTCGAGCGATGCGGCGGATTCTTCCAGGAGTTGGCGGCCGTGCTCGAGGCGTGCGAGTTCGACGAATTTCGCTGGCGTGTGCCCGGTCTCGCGGAGAAAGACGCGGGCGAAGTTGCGCGGACTCATCGCGGCGCGTGCGGCGAGCGCCTCGACCGCGAGATCTGCGCTCAGGTTGGCGAGGATCCACGCCGGCAAACCCTTGAGCGAGTCCGCCGGTAGCATTTGCGCCGCGAGGTGGCGGCTGAACTGTGATTGTCCGCCCGGTCGCTTGAGGAAAAGCACCATCTGCCGGGCGACGGTGAGCGCAACCTCGTGTCCGTGGTCCTCTTCGACCAGCGCGAGCGCGAGGTCCATCCCCGCCGTGATGCCGGCTGAGGTGTAGATGTTGCCGTCGCGGACGAAGAGCGCATCGGCGTCGACTTCGATTTGCGGATAGCGGCGGGCAAGCAGGGCGGTTGCCGCCCAGTGCGTCGTCGCGCGTTTGCCGTCGAGCAGGCCGGCCTCGGCGAGGATGAAGGCGCCGGAGCAGACGGAGGCGAGGCGACGCACCCGTGGTGCCTGGCGCTGCAGCCAGGTTCGGAGGACAGGGTCGGTGGCTGCTTGGTAGACGTCACCGCCGGCGACGAGAAGCGTGTCGATGCCGCCGCGAACCGACGAGAAGGCACGATCGGCAACGAGGGTCAGGCCCGAGGCCATCGGCAGCGGACCGGCGGCGGCGGCGAGGACTTCGATGGAGTAGGGCGGAGTCGTGCGCGAGCGCTCGAACTCGGCGAGTCGTGCGCCGACCAGCGCGAAGACCTCGAGCGGACCGACGACGTCGAGCGTCTGGGCTCCGGGGAAGGCGACCATGGCAACCCGGCGCGGCTCCGGCGCGCATCCGGCCCGGCGGTTGGGACGGGGAGTCGCTGGCGTGGTTCGCGCTGGAGGGGATCGATCGGCCATGTGGCAACCTTGGTTGCGAGTTGAATAGACCTGCGCGGCGATGGCGGCAATGACAAACCACGGGCAATTCCTGCCAGAGGGGGAGCCGATGAGGATCCATTGCCACGATCGTCGCGGCGCGGGGGTTCCCGTTCGCGCGTGAAATGAGGTAGTTCGCTCGCCATGGCCGAGTGGGAGACTGTGGCGGGCGAACCGCTGGTGTTGTCCGCGCAATACCCGGTGCGTGGCTGGAGTTCACGAACGACGGCACTCTGCGGACCGACAGGTGAGATTCTCGTCTACAATCCCGGTGCGACGGTGACGCCCGAATTGCGGCGTAAGCTGCGCGCCCACGGCCAGGTCACGTTGCTGGTCGCGGCCAATCACTTTCACCATCTCGGGGTCGCCGTCTGGCTGCGCGAGTTCCCCGATGCACTCGTGCTCGCCTCGACGCTGGCGATTCCGCGTTTGCGCACGCACGGCGTCGAAGCCTCGGGCTACGAAGGCATCGAGCTGCCATGGGGCGCGCATTTTCTCGAGCCCGCGGGGATGGCGAACGGCGAACTCTGGCTGAGCCTGGCGACGCGCGCGGGTCGCTGTTGGCTCATCGGCGACGCTTTTTTCAATGTGGCACGGACCCCGCGCAACCCGGCGGGAGCGATGCTATGGCTCACCGGAACGACACCCGGACTGCGCATCGGTGCAACCCTGCGCTGGGTCGGTCTGCGCGATCCCAGGGTCTATCGCGAGTGGTTGAACGAGGCACTTACAGCCGAGCAACCGGAAGTTCTGGTGCCGGCCCACGGCGACTTGCTGCGCGATCCGCACCTCGCCAGCCGCCTGGCGAAATTGGCAGCGGCGCGCCTCTGAGACGGGATCCGTTCCCGCCCCAGCAACTGTACGGAGAGATTGATGCCCGAGAGATTTCTCGAAGAAGCCGACTTGGAGGCCATTGCCGCACGCGTCGGCACCCCGTTCTATGTCTACAGCGCTGCGGTGCTGCGCAGGCGCATCGCCGACATCAAGGCGATGATGGCGGGCGACAACCTGCAGCCCCGGTACGCCATGAAGGCCTGCTCGCTCCGCCGCATCCTCGAGGAGATCGGCGCGGGCGGACTGTGGATCGATGCGGTCTCTGGCAACGAAGTGCTCCGCGCGCAACGCGCCGGCTTCGCCGCCGGATCCGAGCCGCCGGTGGTGATGCTGACGGCCGATGTCTTCCGCGACAACGCCCTCGCGGTGGTCCTCGAAGGCAAGGCGCTGCCGAACATCGGTTCGCCGGCGATGGTGGCCGAACTCGCGGATGCCGGCTATCGCGGTCCGATCGGCATTCGCGTCAATCCGGGATTCGGTCACGGCCACGTGCGCGAGTGCGACACCGGCGGACCGAGTTCGAAGCACGGCATTTGGCACGAAGACGTCGACGCCGTGCGCGCTGCGGCGCAACGCGCCGGCCTGCCGATCACGCTCCTGCATGCGCACATCGGCAGCGGCCCGAGCATCGATGAGTTCACCGCGAACATGGCCAAGCTCGGCCGATTCTTCGCCGACCGCATCGGCGACTTCCCCGACGTGACTGCGGTCAATTTCGGCGGCGGCATCCCCCACCCGTATCGGCCGGATCTTCCGGCGATCGACCTGGCCCCGGTCGGCGCTGCGCTTCGCGACGCGCAAGCGTATCTGAGCCAGAACGCCGGGCGACAGATCCGGGTCGAGATCGAAC
>Ga0163144_10007392_pt1 | contig 24096 bp, 11 predicted proteins | sample OliLak19BULKMAT1_FD_123175 | JGI IMG/M metagenome (GOLD analysis project Ga0163144, IMG submission 123175) | Freshwater microbial mat bacterial communities from Lake Vanda, McMurdo Dry Valleys, Antarctica - Oligotrophic Lake LV.19.BULKMAT1 | ecosystem: Environmental > Aquatic > Freshwater >...
GGCTCCGCGCCCGCCATTCGCAGCTCGCTGCCGAAGTCTGGGGTGATGATATCAAAAAAATCCTCCCGATTGCTAACGAAGACGGCAGTGACTCAGCCATGTTTGATAACTGTTTTGAGTTCCTTGTTCTTTCCGGTCGTTCTTTGCCGCATGCCATGATGATGATGATTCCTGAGCCTTGGTCCGGGAATGAAGGGATGAATACCGACAAAAAAGCCTTTTATGAATACCATAGCTGCCTGATGGAACCATGGGATGGGCCTGCATCAGTGGCCTTTACGGACGGATTCAGTATCGGAGCGACTTTAGATCGTAACGGGCTGCGTCCTTCCCGTTATTATGTCACAAAAGATGATATGGTTATTATGGCCTCTGAAGTAGGAGTTCTCGACGTGGCCCCGGAGCGTATTCTTCAAAAGGGGCGTTTACAGCCGGGACGCATGTTCCTGATTGACACCATTGAGGGGCGTATTATCTCCGATGAGGAGATCAAAAACAAAATCGCCACTGAGAAACCATACAGTACATGGATTCATGAAAATCTTATGGATTTGGTCGACCTGCCGGAACCCGTGCATGCCTCAGAGCCCGAGCACCGCACTATTCTCCAAAAACAACAGGCTTTCGGATACACATACGAGGATCAACGTGTCCTTGTCGGACCCACAGCCTCCTCTGGGGTGCAGCCCCTCGGTTCGATGGGTACAGACACACCCTTGGCAGTCTTGTCAAATAAACCGCAGTTGCTCTATAATTATTTCAAACAACTTTTCGCCCAAGTCACTAATCCCCCGATTGATTCGATCCGTGAAGAGATTGTTACTGCCACCGACATTTATGTAGGCACCGAGCAAAACCTGCTCCAGCCTTCTCCCTTGAGCTGCCGGTTAATTCGTTTGCCTTGGCCAGTTCTGGATAATGAGGAACTTGAAAAACTCCGCCATATCAAACGTGACGGATTCAAATCCATTACAATACCCATGGTTTTTCCGATTGCAGAAGGGGAAAAAGGCCTAGAAAAAGCCCTTGATTCCATTTTTGCACAGGCGAGCAAGGCCGTTCAAGAAGGGGTGAATATTATTATTCTTTCTGATCGCAGTATATCAAAAGACATTGCCCCCATTCCGGCCGTATTAGCTACTGGTGGTCTCCACCACCATTTGATCCGTGAAGGCACCCGTAAACGTGTCGGCATTGTGTTAGAGTCCGGTGAACCGCGTGAAGTCCACCATTTTGCCGTCCTGATCGGATATGGGGCAAATGCAGTCAATCCATACATGGCCTTTGAAACGATCGATGACATGATCCATCAGGGGTTACTCACGGGTGTAGACCATAAAAAAGCCGTTAAAAACTTTATTAAGGGAACCGTTAAAGGTGTTGTCAAAACAATGTCTAAAATGGGTATCTCGACAGTCCAAAGTTACCACGGGGCCCAAATTTTTGAGGCTGTCGGTATCGCTCGCAGTGTGGTGGACCGTTATTTTACCGGTACAGCGACACGCATCGAAGGGATTAACCTGGCTGTCATTGTGGATGAAGTCCGCCAGCGCCATTCCGTGGCATTTAGCGATCGACCTGTGGACAATGATGTCTTGGAAGTTGGCGGTCAATATCAGTACCGTAAAGAAGGTGAATTCCACTTGTTTAACCCCGAGAGCGTTCATAAGCTCCAACAAGCTTGTCGTACAAATAGCTTCAAGACATTCCAAGATTACACAAAGCTTATTGACGGGCAGGCAAAGAACCTTTGCACTTTGCGTGGCCTCTTGGAGTTTGGAGCACCGACGCCGATTCCGATCGAGGAAGTCGAATCAGTCGATTCGATTGTAAAACATTTCAAAACAGGTGCCATGTCGTATGGTTCCATCAGCAAGGAAGCCCACGAAGCTTTGGCCATTGCGATGAACCGTTTAGGAGGAAAAAGTAATACAGGTGAAGGGGGAGAAGATTCCGACCGGTTTACACCCGATGCTAATGGGGACAGCCGGAATAGTGCCATTAAACAGGTGGCCAGCGGACGCTTTGGAGTTACGAGCCATTACCTGACTAATGCCCGTGAGATTCAAATTAAAATGGCCCAAGGGGCTAAGCCGGGCGAGGGTGGGGAATTACCGGGATCAAAAGTATACCCATGGGTCGCCAAAACCCGACATTCGACACCCGGTGTGGGATTAATTTCTCCTCCCCCCCATCATGATATTTACTCGATTGAAGATCTTGCGGAGCTGATTCATGACCTGAAAAATGCTAACCGTGCTGCACGCATCAGTGTGAAACTCGTCTCTGAAGTCGGAGTGGGAACAATTGCTGCGGGTGTCGCCAAGGCCCACGCCGATGTTGTTTTAATCAGCGGACATGATGGTGGAACGGGGGCGTCCCCACTTTCCAGCATTAAACATGCTGGTGCCCCGTGGGAGCTTGGACTAGCTGAAACCCATCAAACACTCGTCCTTAACCAGCTCCGGAGCCGGATTGTTGTTGAGACCGATGGTCAGCTTAAAACAGGACGCGATGTGGTCATTGCAGCCCTCTTGGGTGCTGAGGAATTTGGTTTTGCTACTGCGCCGCTCGTTGTTCTCGGGTGCATCGTCATGCGGGTATGCCATAAGAATACCTGTCCGGTCGGGGTGGCCACACAAGACCCAGTTCTCCGTGCGAAATTCATGGGGAGCCCGGATCATGTTGTTAATTTCATGCGCTTTATCGCTGAAGAAATGCGTGGATATATGGCTCAACTGGGATTCCGCACAATCAATGAAATGGTCGGGCGCACAGATAAATTGCAAGTCAATAAAGCCATTGAGCATTGGAAAGCCAAAGGAGTGGATCTTTCGAGGATTCTATATCAACCTCCGATGGGACCGGAAGTCGGGCGTTATTGCCAGATTCCCCAAGACCATGGATTGGATCAATCCCTTGATTTAACCTTGCTTTTGGACAAGTGCAAACCTGCCCTTGAAAAAGGTGAAAAAGTCACTGTGGAAAGCAGGATACTTAATACCAATCGTGTTGTTGGGACCATTCTGGGTAATGAAGTGACGAAAAAATATGGTGAGCTCGGACTGCCCGAGGATACTATCCAATTAAATTTCAAAGGATCTGCCGGGCAAAGCCTCGGGGCATTTATTCCCCGTGGCATCACGATTCGCCTGTCGGGAGATGCAAATGACTATGTCGGTAAAGGCTTGTCAGGTGGTAAAATTATTGTTGCCCCCCCAGAAGCTTCTACTTTTGTTGCTGAAGACAACATCATTATCGGCAATGTCGCCCTTTACGGTGCCACCCAAGGGGAAATTTATATCCGTGGGGTGGCCGGTGAACGTTTTGCCGTTCGTAACAGCGGGGTGACGGCTGTTGTCGAGGGTGTGGGTGATCACGGATGTGAATACATGACGGGAGGACGCGTAGTGGTCCTTGGCTCCACTGGCCGGAATTTTGCGGCTGGAATGTCTGGGGGAATCGCCTATGTCCTCGACGCCAAGGGTGATTTTGCCCCGCATTGTAACAAGCAAATGGTCGGGCTAGAAAAAGTCGAGGATCAACAAGAAATCGATGAACTCAAGAAATTGATCGAGAAACACTCGGAACTCACTGGCAGTGGCCGGGCCCGTCATGTACTGAAGCTTTGGGAGGATATGGTTCCTCGTTTTGTGAAAGTGATGCCGAAGGATTATAAACGAATGTTCGACTCGATCGCACGTGTTAAAAAAGAAGGTCTCAGTGATGAAGATGCCATCATGCGTGCCTTTGAAGAAAATGCACGTGATGAAGCCCGTGCGGGTGGAAATTAGTACGAACAAAATTTGACCAAGTATATTTAAATCCCGGTGGACAACCTCGGGCTGACAGGAGAAAAAAGAAAATGGGTAAAGCGACAGGATTTATGGAAATCGACCGCCAGACGCCGGTGGATGAGGCACCTCTGGAAAGGATAAATAACTGGAATGAATTCCACGAGCACATGCCAGAGGCTAAACTGCGTGAACAGGGAGCCCGTTGCATGGATTGTGGTATTCCTTTTTGCCATTCAGGAACCCTGATTTCTGGTATGGCCTCCGGTTGTCCGATTAATAACGTCATTCCTGAATGGAATGATTTGGTTTATAAAGGACTTTGGCACGAAGCCCTCGACCGTCTTCATAAAACTAATAATTTTCCCGAATTCACAGGCAGGGTGTGTCCTGCCCCTTGTGAAGGTTCATGTGTTCTGGGTATCAATGCCCCTCCAGTCGCCATCAAAACCATAGAAGAAGCGATTATTGAACGTGGATTTGAAGAGGGTTGGGTCCAGCCTAATCCCCCGGCTATCCGCACAGGCAAAAAAGTGGCTGTGGTGGGATCCGGTCCTGCAGGGTTATCTTGTGCCGCACAATTAAATAAGGCGGGTCATTCTGTTACTGTTTTTGAGAGGGCCGACCGTATAGGAGGCCTCCTGATGTACGGGATACCGAATATGAAACTGGATAAACAACTCGTCGTACAGCGTCGTGTGGACCTGATGAAGGCCGAAGGTGTGACGTTTATTACAAGTATAGAAGTCGGTAAGGATTATCCGGCAGAAAAACTCCAGAAAGATTTTGATGCAATAGTCCTCTGTGGCGGCGCGACAAAACCACGTGATTTGCTAATTCCGGGACGTTCCCTCAAGGGGGTGAATTTCGCCATGGAATTCCTCCATCAAAATACCAAGACACTTTTGGATGAAAAACCTAGCGAACGTTATATCTCGGCTAAAGATGAAAATGTTGTTGTTATCGGTGGTGGAGATACAGGGACGGATTGTGTGGGGACTTCCCTGCGCCATGGTTGTAAAAATGTTATTCAACTTGAGATATTGCCGAAACCTCCTACCCAACGGGCAGGGGATAATCCATGGCCCGAATGGCCTAAGGTATATAAAATGGATTATGGCCAACAAGAGGCAGCGGCCAAGTATGGGGATGATCCACGCCAGTACCTTGTTACTGCTAAAGAGTTTATTGATGATGGTGACGGAAATGTCTCGGGGATTCGTATTGTCAATATCCAATGGGGTAAAGATGATAAAGGCCGTTTTGCCCCCCAAGATGTCGCGGGGAGTGAACGGGTTATCGAGGCTGATCTCGTGCTTTTGGCGATGGGATTCCTTGGGCCGGAAGATACGGTTCTGTCTGCCTTAAAAGTTGAACGCGACGAGCGCACAAATGCTAAAGCTGAACACGGAAAATTTTCTACAAATATTCCGGGAGTTTTTGCAGCAGGGGATATGCGTCGGGGTCAGAGTCTCGTCGTTTGGGCGATCAATGAGGGGCGTGGTGCTGCGCGTGAATGTGATCGTTATTTAATGAAGGAAACACAACTTCCCTAAGAAGGAGGGGTTTCTTGGCGATTTTTGAGTGATCAAATCTTTGATAGTAGGCCGGCATTCTAAATCGTATGCTGGCTATCTTTTCTTATGGATTTTATAGAAATAGGTATTTTACTCTTTATTTATTCAAAAATAACATATTAAATAAATCCGTGACATTCTTTGCGGCATTGTTGAATCAGTCCTTTTTTGCAGGCATTATAGTGTCACTATTTTTTATAGGCATTATATTTTTGGCTCTCTATTTTTTCATCAAGAAAAAAAATAATCCCGCCAAAAGTACATCATCACCTAAACAAAATTATATCCTTTCTTTAGTCGCTTCCCGTACTCACAATTCAGTAGTCCTGACGGATGCCACGGGGAAGATTGAATGGGTCAACGATGCATTCACTCGTCTAACGGAATATAAGATTAATGAAGTTCAGGGACGTAAACCCGGTGATTTTTTACAGGGTGAAGAAACAGATCCTAATGAAAAAGTAAGAATGAAAGTTGCTTTATCAAAAGGGGAGGGTTTTTATACAGAAGTAATAAATTACGCTAAGTCAGGACGTAAATACTGGGTGGGAATAGAGGTGCAGCCACTTCACAATGATAAAGGGGTACTGACCAACTACATGGCTATTGAAACGGATATCACACTCCGTAAAAATAATGAATCCCGATTGATTAAGGTAAATAATGCCTTCCTGCACTTTCAAACGGATCCGTCCGGTAATATGAGGCTCTTGCTCCAGTTATTCAAGGATCTGATGAATTGTTCCTTGGTTATTTATTACTATAATGACGGGCAAGGACAAAAAATATTGTTAAGTGAAGGGGATACTATCCCAGAATCACTTGGTAACCCGTTTTATGAATTTAACTGGAATGCCGCTAATCCACATAAAAAGGGGATTAATGCCGGTCATCTTGGGGAGCTCAAACTCTCGTCGATAATTGAAGAATATCTCAAACTAAAAAAATATGATGGATATGTGGTGGCCTCGACATCTGCAGGATGTACAATGGGGTTTTATTTGGAAAATAAAAGGGAACTGGCTATAGACAGCTTTAAAGTGATTGAAATTATTAGTTCAGCCCTTTCGGTTGAACAGCTCAGAAAAAAATCCCTCGATGATACACAACGATTTATCTCTTTGGTGGAAAATAGCCGTGATTTAATTTTTCTCACGAGAGCAGACGGGACTGTGACATTTTTGAACCGCGTGGCATGCATGTCATTTAATATCGAAAGCTCTGAAAAAGCAGTTGGCTTGTCTTGCTTAGAGTTTTTGGATCCTTCGGTGCATTTTATCTATCAGAATGAGGTTATTCAATCGGTCTTAGATAAGGGGTATTGGCAGGGGGAACTCAGGCTAAAAGATCGAAAAGAAGGCTTTATCGATGTACAAAGCACTGTTTTTGTTACCCACGAAAGTGCAGGAACCCAAGCCAATGGTTTGGCTTTTGTGAACCGGGATATTACGGTACGTAAATATAATGAATCATTGGTTCAGGAGTTACTCCAGCTTCAATCTGGAATTCTGGATGGAGCAAGTTATTCAATCATTGCGACAGATGATAAAGGTGTGATCAGGGCTTTTAATAAATCCGCCGAGCACATATTAGGTTATAGCGCAGAGGAAGTTATCGGTATCCATACACTGCAAATCATTCATGACAATAATGAGGTGGTGGCACGCGCTAAAGAGATATCGGAGGAATCCGGGGAAAAAATCGAACCGGGCTTTGAGGTTTTTGTATATTATTCGAGAAGGGGATATAATGAGGAAAGGGAATGGACTTATGTTAGGAAGGATGGCACCCGTATTCCGATCCTTTTGTCAGTTTCCTCCTTGAGAGATGCACAAGGTAATATTTCAGGTTTTGTCGGAATGGCGGCGGATTTAACCTTAAGAAAGGAAGCTGAGGCGGCCTTAAAAATAAGCGAGGAACGGATAAGGCTGGGCATGGAGTCTTCACAACACGCTTTGTGGGATTGGAATATTCAGACAGGCGAAGTTTATTACGACGACTTTTGGGCGAGGATGCTTGGGTATGAGCTCGGTGAGCTTAAACCGACGATTGAAACATGGAAGGAGAGTGTTCATCCCTTTGACATGCCTTTTGTTGAGAAAATTCTACATGAACATTGGTCGGGGGAAACTCCCTTTTATGAGGCTGAATACCGTGCGAAATGTAAATCGGGTAATTACATTTGGATTTTGGCGCGAGGACAACTTGTCGCGAGGGATCAAAATGGGGAACCCATGAGGATGATGGGGACAAACCAAGACATTACACGGATCAAGGAACTCCAGGATGTCCTCCGACAGGCGAAAGACAATGCGGAAGCGGCAACAAGGGCGAAAAGCGAATTTCTTGCCAATATGAGCCATGAGATCAGGACTCCTCTGAATGGGGTGATCGGGATGACCAGTTTATTGTATAATACAGAACTCAATGAACAACAGCATGATTTTGTTAATACAATCCGCTCAAGCAGCAATATTCTTTTATCCGTCATCAATGATGTCTTAGATTTTTCTAAAATCGAGGCGGGGAAAATCGAAATGGATAACAGGCCTTTCGACCTGCACTCGGCGATCCAAGAGGCGATTGATTTATTGAGTCCGGGGGCATCCGAAAAATCAATAGAATTAATGTATTACATAGATCAAGAGGTTCCAAACTGGATTATCGGGGACGAAACGAGATTAAAGCAAGTCATTGTAAATATCGTCGGCAATGCGATAAAATTCACTCAGAAAGGTGAGGTTTTTCTGGAAGTGGATATCCCGGAATCTGATGGCGCTCGTTCTTCCGGTATATTAACTAAGCTTGTGGATATCCGGTTTATGGTGAGGGATACCGGAATAGGTATTGATGAAAGTAAAATAGAAAGACTTTTTAAGAGTTTTAGCCAAGTGGATAATTCAACCACAAGGCATTATGGAGGAACGGGACTCGGCTTGGCGATTTCAAGGAAACTACTCCTCATGATGGGCGGGGATATTGATGTCAAAAGCGAACTTGAGAATGGTTCTGTATTTACCTTTCATATCTTGGTTCAAATTCATACTTCCTCACGCAATAAAAGGGGAAATATTCCTTTGGCTGATGATATTCTTAAGAATAAACGAGTGCTTTGTATCGATGACAATCCTACGAATCTCCGCATTTTAAAATTAAATCTTGAGCATGTAGGTATGGTGACTGTCTGTGTTCCGGGGGCAAAAGAGGCTTTTGAAGTGATCATGCAGGAGCCGAAGTTTGATGTCGGGATTATTGATTATATGATGCCAGAAGTGGATGGTATCGGTTTTTCAAAACGACTTGAAAATGATTTTAAGGAACGGGGGTTCCCAATGATCTTGGCTTCCTCACTGGAAAGCTCTGAAAAATTCAAACAATTAGAATATGCTTCATTTAATCGGGTGATTATCAAACCCTTTAATATACCTAGGCTTTTGATGGCTATTAAAGAGATTTTAGGAGGGATAGTACCCCCTGATCAAAACAAGTCATCTGAGGCCGATTTGGGAGCTCAATTGGGTAAAATCTATCCATTAAAAGTTTTGCTCGCTGAGGATAATTTAACTAATCAGAAAGTCGCAAAATTGATACTTGCCCAAATGAATTATCAGGCGGACATCGCCTCGAATGGATTAGAGGCGGTTCAGAAATCAATGGTAAATGAATATGATCTGATATTTATGGATATTTCAATGCCTGAACTCGACGGGTTAGAGGCTACCCAGAAAATAAAAAAAGAAATCCCTGCTTACAGCCGCCCCTATATTATCGCACTAACAGCAAATGCGATGAGTGAGGACCGCCAAAAATGCATCGATGCAGGAATGAATGACTACTTAAGTAAACCTATCATCACAATTAAGCTTAATGAGTCAATAACCCGTTATATGGATACAGTTCATCCATATTTCTCTTCGGTGCGTGCCCAAGAACTAGTAGATATGGCACAAGATCCCTCTGACGACTTTCTGACGGACATCCTCGCCCAAATCCGGCCTGAGATTCAGAAATCAATTACCAAACTCCAAGTGGCTATTTCAGAGCAGAAGTCGGATACTCTTCTCCATTTAGGACATGCAATCAAAGGAAACGGTTTAAATGTTGGACTAAACAGGATGGCTTTTTATGCGCGGTTCCTAGAACGTTTAACGGATGTGGATTGGGATGTTGTTGATCAATATACACAAATGTTAATTGAATCATTTGAGACAGGAATGATTGAAATGGCGCTCTTTTATCAGAATAAAGGGATCAGGTTTCCTGATCAGAACTCCTGATTTTCTGGTGGGCAATAATCCACTCAAATTAATTTCTCGCGAATATTTATAGCCGGTTCTGACGGTAAATGAGGTAGAGGCCGCAGGCGTTAAAAATGATATTCGGCATCCATAGGAGGATTTCGGGATAAAATCCAGGGATGATTTTTTGGCGGAGTGAGTCAGCCGCCAGTACAAAGACATAATAAACCATGGCGACAATGAAACTCAACAGGATGCCGATAGATTTTTCTGAACGTTGCATACGTATCCCGAGGGGAATCCCGATCAGCACAAAGGTGAAACACGCGAAGGGAAGAGATAGCCTTTTATGCATCTCTACTAGTACAAATCCCGATTTGTACTGGGGTTCCTTTGTGTAGAGTAGTTCTTGAACCAAATCCATGAAAGTGTATTCCATGATATTCTTATTTGTCTCTTTTTCCTTAACGATATCATCGAGCTTGAGTTCCAGTTCATATTGCTCGAATTTCCGTCCAAATTGGATAGCATTGAGATTATCCAAGTTCTCGGGATTCCTTTCCTCCATGCGGACGTTATTTAGTGAGAGAACTAAATTGTAAGAGTTTGGGGATGGGCGTTTGAGTTCTCCCCATTCAGCCCTGAGGTTACGCAGTGGGGTACCGTTATTGTCGAGTTGGTAAATATTGATTCCTTCCATCCGGTTTTTTTGTTTCCGGGTGACGTAAATACTGACCCCCTTGATCTTCTGGACAAAACGGTCCGTTTCAAACAAGGCACTGGGATTTTCAAGGGCGAAATTCGTGAATAAATTGCGAGCAGCCGTCTGGCAACGGGGTGCGACCTGTCCGTTGATGTAAATGCTAATCCCTGTGAAAATCATAGAGATAATCATAAAAGGGGCAATCACATGGCCCATGCTGATCCCGCAGCTGCGCATGGCGATTAATTCATTGTCAGCACTGAGTCGCCCAAAAATCAGCAATGTAGCTACAAGGACACTCCAGGGAAGGGAATAAGAAAGTAGGAAAGGGGTGATGTATCCGATGAATTGGAGGATCAGTGTGCTGGGGTAATCTTCATTCACGAGGAAGTCTAGGGCACGCCGCTGGACATTGACCAAAATCATGACAAAATTCAAAATCAATGCTGCGATGAATGTCTTACTGATAAACTCAGTTGATAAATAGCGGTATAGGATCAGCACGGGGAATAAACTAATGGATTTACTGTAAACGTGGCAAGTACGGCTTTACATTTTCCTGAAAAAGAAAAACCGCCTAATCCTGTATGGGAAAGGCGGTTTTTAAAAAATGTCGCTAAATTTAGAGGCTTTGAGCCACTTTGATCACATTTTCGGTGGTAAACCCGAATTCCTCGGCGATCCGTTTCGCAGGGGATGATGCACCAAAATGGTTGATCGTGATGGATTTACCTTCAGCACCGATGTAGCGGTCCCAACCAAATGGGGATCCAGCTTCGATGGCCAGACGTTTGGTCAGGTTCTTCGGCAACACTTTCTCGCGGTATTCAGCGGATTGAGCTTCGAAGAGGTCAAAGGATGGCATGGATACCACACGTGTATTACCGAGTTTCTGGGCGGCTTCCATAGCGAGGTGTACTTCTGAACCTGTGGCGATGAGGATGCGCTCAGGAGTGCCGATATCACAAACGACATAGGCACCTTTACGGACAAGGTCTGCGGGAGCGAATTTAGAGCGGTCAATAATCGGAAGGTTCTGGCGGCTGAGAACGATCACAGTCGGGGCATTTTTCCTTTCGAGTGCGATTAACCAGGCGGTTATTGTTTCAGTCGCATCTCCGGGACGCAGGACGCAGACATTAGGAATCGAGCGCAGGGATGAGAGCTGCTCAATCGGCTCATGTGTAGGACCGTCTTCCCCGACAAATATTGAGTCATGGGTAAAGACAAAGATGCTCTGGATGTGGCTGAGAGCCGCCAGACGGATGGTCGGGCGCAGATAGTCACTAAAGACAAAGAAGGTCGAGCCAAAAGGTATCAACCCACCATAATAAGCGATTCCATTTAAGGCCGCCCCCATCGCATGTTCGCGGATTCCAAAATGGTAATTGCGTCCACTGAATTCGCCGGTATTGACTGAACCGCATTCTTTGACAAATGTCTTTGTGGAAGGATGCAGGTCAGCTGAGCCTCCAAGGACAAAAGGAACATTGAGCATGATCGCTTTGAGTATCTCCCCACCAGCGGAACGTGTGGCAATGGGTTTGGATGGATCAAAAACGGGCATTTTGCTCAAGAGGTCACCGGGGATCTCTTTTGAAGCAAATTGCTTCCAGAGGGCGGCTTTATCAGCATGTTTCTGGCAATAGGTATTAAAGTTCTCAGTCCAGTGTTTATCAAGGCTGGCGAGTTCCGCAGCTTTACGAGTGTAGAAGTCTTTGACGACTTCAGGAACTAGGAAATGGGCATCTTCAGGCCAACCGATATTTTTCTTGGTTGCGGCGACTTCTTCCTCACCAAATGCGTCACTATGGGCACGTTGCGTCCCTTGATATTTTGGTGAACCCGCACCGATAACGGTTTTACCAATGATCAAAGTGGGTTTGTCATGGCATTTGAGTGCACTATTCAGGGCGTGCTCGATTTGTTCGGGGTTTTCCCCATCAATATCGATCACATTCCAGTTATACCCCTCGAAACGAAGGCGGACATTGTCCGAATAGGATAAGGAAGTATTCCCTTCGATCGTGATATGGTTGCTATCATAGAAATAGATCATGTTATCTAGCCCGAGGTGGCCAGCCAGTGAGGCGGCTTCACCGGTGACACCTTCTTGGAGATCCCCGTCACTGACGATCGCATAGATTTTGTGGTCGATGATTTTGAAATCAGTGGTGTTAAAGGTGGCGGCATAGAATTTCTCAGCGAGCGCGAGACCGACACCATTGGCAAAACCTTGACCCAAGGGGCCGGTGGTGACTTCCACGCCCGGGGTGTGGTTGAATTCCGGGTGACCGGGGGTGAGACTTCCCCATTGGCGGAAATTCTTAATTTCTTCGATGGTCATCTTAGGGTAACCGAAAAGATGGAAAAGGGAATAAAGGAGCATGGAGCCATGTCCACCGGAGAGGACAAAACGGTCGCGGTTCGCCCAATGAGGATCGGCGGGATTATGCCGCATGAATTTAGTCCAGAGGGTATGGGCGTAAATTGCGCAGCCCATAGGCAGCCCCGGGTGGCCGGACTCAGCCTTTTGGACTGCATCCAAGGTAAGGGTTTTTATCGTATTTACACAGAGAAGGTCGAGATCCTTGCCTTGTGCGCCTTTGCCGAAATCGTTATAATTATCAGTCATAAATTCCTCTTCAATTTTTTTGTTTACTCAGTCTGTAGGGTATAGTCTGTCTGGTAGAAATGAACAAGCGCAGATTTTTGAAATCTCTGTGTCTTTTTTGTCCTGTTGAATCCGTGCGTATTTATTTTTCATAAAGTCTACCAAGAAACCGGAGTTTTTTAAAGTTTCCATGGATTTAGTCCATCTGTGCCATGTGGAAAAGGCAAGACTGGAGGCAATTTGGATAGACAGGAGAGGAAACGAATAAGGAAAATAGGGAGGATCCCTGTCCACTCATCTGATCTTATTTCATGGAGCGTACTTAAAACCGATAAACTTTGCCCCAGTGGACGTCGAGGCGTTTATTAACGTAGAGCTGGAGGGCTTTGACGAGGGTTTTACTTTCGAGTTTCTGGCCTTTGATTTTAATTTCCTTGAGGGAATCAGTCGGATCAACGGTGAATGATTCCTGCCAGATAATCGGGCCTTCGTCGAGATTGGTCGTGACAAAATGGGAGGTGACTCCGGCGATCCTGACCCCTTTTTCAAAGGCTTGCCAATACGGGCTGGCACCGGGAAATGCCGGTAAAAGGGAAGGATGGATATTGATGATTTTATTTTTCCAACGCCAGACGAATTGTGGCGAGAGGATTTTCATAAAACGGGCCAAAGCAATAAAGTCGGCATTATATTGGTCGACGAGCTCGATCATTTTATGTTCGGCGGCGAGACGGTCTTTGCCGAAAGGAACGTAGTGGAAGGGGAGTTTAAATTTATCGGCGAGGGGTTTAAGCAGCTCGTGATTCCCGATCACGACACAAGGATCGGCCTTCAGAGTCTTGGCTTTGATCGAAGCCATGATCGCCTCGAAACAATGGGGTTCCTTGGTAACGAGGATAGCTAGGCGTTGTCTCCGGTTATTCTCGACGATCCTGACCCGTATCTCCATCTGGAGCTCACGAGAGATATCCGTAAATCCTGCGCGCAATTTGCTTTCATCAAAATGAGCCTTTGTCCAGGAAGCTTGGAGGGACATACTGAATTGGCCGCTATTCACCTGTTCCTCAAGTGCTTCGATATTCGCACGTGTCTGGAATAGGAAATTGGTCACCTTCGCAATAACCCCGGTTTTATCTTTTCCAATAACAGTAATGGTTGCAAATTGCTTCATAAGGCCGAGACTTTGACAAATCCCTCAAAAACCGTCAACATTCCCTTTTACTGACCATGAGCCGAATCAGACTGCATCATTCCGAAGAATCGTTCCAAGCCATTGGCATGCTTGATGGGTTGCTGGGTAAAAGGGGACAAAATCCACTTGCCGCCCTCCAGAGCCCCCTTTGGATAGCCTGTCCGACGTTGGCTTCAGCAAATTGGTTAAAAAAAGAACTCCTAAAATCCGGGGCTCTCCTGCTAAACGTCCGGTTTATCACCCCTCCAACCCTGCGCAAATTGTTTGAAGGAATGGTTCCTGACCAGCCGACGGTGTTATCTTCGGGAGAATGTAAATTACTCGCGAGGACTTTCTTGAGGGGATCAAACCGTCCAGGGCTGGCATCGGCCCCACAGTTGATTATCGAGACAGTCCAAATGTTTCTGCGTTCCGGCCGAGGGGTATTACCAGAGGATCCGGGCCTGAGCAATTTGCTCACAGGATTTTCCCATGTAATGGAGCGGGGCGGATATGCCTTGTCTGAAAATGTGGACGCACGGCTAGCGACTCTTTCTCAGGTCTGCACGGTAGAACCTTTTGATTTGATCCTTTATGGGTTTGGCCCACGGTATTGGGATGAATGGAAGCTCCTCAGTGCCGCCGCGCAATTTGCTCGGGAAGCGGATATTTTCCTGACATTCCCGCGCGTGGTGGCAGAGAAACCAGGATTATGGTGGCTCTCCAGTTGGGAAGAAATCGCATCAGAGGATTCCAGTGTGGATTACCCGAGCAGTGGAGGATTTACTGATGAACTCGAATTAGAGAGGTTCAAACAAATTGCGGAATTCATCTCGGGTAATTACCCGACTGGGGCCGTCGGGCAAGGTGATCTTTTTCAAAGTATTGACCGGAATCCAGCCGGGTCTGAACCCGTTGTTTTCCACGTCGTACGGGATCAGTGGGATGAATCCAGAATGATTGCCGCCCAAGTGCTAGAATGGTTCAGTCTCGGGACGGAGGCTCCACGGATAGGGATTATCCTTTCTAATAACGCACCGCTAGCCCACGAGATCCATAGCCACTTTAAACGTTGGGGGATACCCTGTCGAAATGAATATGGAGTCCCCCGCGCCATGAGCCGGTCGCAGGAATTATGGTCGATCTGGCTTCGACTCCTCGGTGGGGAATTGCGTGCTGGAGATTTCTTGGGTTTCTACCGGATTGCAGGGGAAAGTCTTTGCCGGTGCCTTGAAACACCATTTACAAAAATCCAGGACATCGAGTCATTTCTTTCGGATGCGTTTGGACAATTACTCTCAGACAGGTTACGGGTGATTTATGCCGATGCCGCGCTGAGGTCAAAAATGCCGCTGGTACTCCGGAAATTCCTCACCCGTTGGATCGTTGAATGGGAATTGCCCGAACAGGGGGAATTCGACGACTGTCGCAAAAAGACCATTTCTGCCCTCGGCTTTTTACAGGAACTCCATCCAGATTCTGCTTTCCAAGAGAAAACATCAGAAATTATCCAGTTCTTGGAGTGCTTCGAGCGGAGCGGATTAACGACACTTTATCGGGACGATTTAATTTCTTACCTTGCAGATTATGCCGTGGCTGAGCTCGAATCTGTCGAGGGTGATCCTTTTGCCTATGTCACGATCACGACTCCGGAAAGGGCTGAATCCCAAAGCTGGGACTATCTCTTTTTGGCCGGGCTATACGAGGGACTCTGGCCACGGCCCCCACGTTCCCACCCGATAATCACGGATGAACTCTGTGAGAAACTTAATTTCTCAGCACAGAAACAGTCGCGTTCCGGTGAAGGCCAGTATTATTTCCCGTCCGACCGGAGTGCCTTGCTCTCCAGTCAGGCCCGACGGATGCTTGATAGGGAACAATTCCTTAACCTCGTGGCGTCGGCGAGGAAACAAATTGCTTGTAGCACCGCACGCACGGACCGGGTGAATAATAACCAACCGGTGTCTGCATCAGAATTTTTCCAGCGCGTGTATTCCTCCGTGAAAGGCGGGATCCTCGACGGGAAGACGCTGGACGCACTCCTGGCAAAAACAGATTCATGGGCGGAGAAGTTCCATTCGTATTTCCCGGGTGCACTGGACGCGGCACAGGTCCCGGATAAAGCCATCACCCACGTCCGGGTAATCTACGATCGCCGCCGGAATGAAGATTTACCCTTTGACGAATACTCCTATGCACTCCGGGAGTGTCCCGAGGAAATGGTGGTATTCAGTGCAAAGGATTGGCAGGCAGTCCGGCAGACCCCGGCAAAAATGTGGTATCAATGGCTGGGACTGAAGGTTATGGGGAAAGCCTTCGATCTGGATAGTGGCCTCCCTCTTTTCCGTGGTAGCCTCTACCATGCTTGGATTCAACAAATCCTCGCTGTTTCCAGTGATGAGGCCCTCGCCCTGCGCAAATTGCGCAGGATCGATCCAAATGCCGTGGGGGCATCTGCCCGTCAAACATTGGAGCGGCTTAGGAAATCTTATGAAGACGGAGGCGTGACTTTTCCGGTCCAGTGGGAATATGAACTTACCCGGCTCGAATGGGCTGCCTCACGGACTTTGAAAACCTTGGAATCACTTTTAGCAGGGAAATATTTCGGTTCGGAAATCAAGAAAGGTTCCCGTTCGCAGCTCATCACCGTTACTGTGCAAAATGCGCAGCTAAAGTCCTACGGAAAAACAGACCTTTTGATTTCCGATACGGCTGATCCGGTCGCCAGTCAGACTCTTCAAGTCATCGACTTTAAAACCTCCACCAGCCAGACATCCTTCGGGAATGCTAGAAATGCTAGCCTCCTGAAATCAGGGGATTATCTCCAGGTCGCCCTCTACGGGTTATTCTACCACCAAGAACAAAAAGATGGCACCATGAGCTGGTCTGTTTATAACCCCTTTTTCGGGGAGGGCCCGGATAACTCCATGCTGGAGGTGGAGCAAAAAGCGGGCTCCTTATTCAAAGTGCTGGAATCAGTCCAGATGAAGGGCATTTTCGGACAATTAGAAGTCATGGACGAGGACTTTGGGATTCCTGCGGAGTTACCCACAGCCTGTTTACCCGTGGAGAAGGCGATCTTAAAAAAACGTTGGGATAAAACTTTCGGGACGAGTGAAGAAGAGGAGGGGGCAGATGAATAGTATTCCTCCCGCCGACCAAGCCCAAAGGGACCGGTTCATCTCCGATCTATCGACGAATTTTTCCGTACAAGCTTCCGCTGGTGCGGGGAAAACGACGGCGATTATCGACAGGATCGTTTCATTTGCCTTGAACCCGGAATTCCAAGCAAAGATGAAACAGTTGATCGTCGTCACTTACACGGTAAAAGCCGCGGAGGAACTCCGCCAACGGGCGCGCCTGAATATCCTCGATCAAGTCGCCTCGCAAAAGGCTGGGCTGGAAGATGTGAACCGGATCAATCAGGCATTCTTCGGGACAATCCATAGTTTTTGCGTGATGCTGATGCAACGTTTCGGATTCCTCGTGGGTTTATCAGTGAGTGAAAGTGAGCTGGGAAGTGTCGAGACGTTTTGGTCGGGATTCCTCAGCGACCTGCACCGGGTAAAAAGCATGATTGAACCGGGCAAAAGAAAGACCCTTTACCGGGTGAGCGACTTTGACACTGTGGCGGAGCTTGCCGTCAAATGTGCCAAAGCCAATATTGATTGGGCCGAATATTTAAAGAAGTATCCGCTGACCGAGGCGATACCCTCATTTCCGCAATTAGACAGGAATTGCCTGGATACATTTGATCACAGTAATGCCAGGTCACTCGAGACCATTAATAAGAGGCGTTCCGTCTGGTACGAGTTTTGTCTCCAGTGGAATGACTCTGATATTCCATTTGTACAGGTGCCTAAACCTGGAAAGACCGGGGGGGGGGCGGAATTTTTCGAGGCCTATCAGAAAGCCCTGAGCCTACCAAATGAAACCAAAGAACGTGCGACCTTAGTTTTGGCCATGGAGATGGCGGCGCAATTTGAACAATGGCGCTGGGACAATGGCAAACTTACTTTCCAAGATCAAATCAACGGGGCTTTGAGGATTTTTCAAGATATTGAGGCTGCACGAGTCGTCCGGAATGAAGGATATTCTATACTGCTGGATGAAGCTCAGGATACGGACCCGAGACAATTCGAGCTTCTCATCCAGTCGGTGCGCCCTGTGGAGGCCCCGATTGACTCTCTCTTGGTGTGTGCGGAGGGATTCCCCGGAGGCGGACGTTTTTGCATGGTCGGGGACATGCAGCAACTCATCTACAGCCAGCGTTCCAGCCTGGATACCTACCGCCGTTACCATGGATTACTGACGGATGCTTCACGCAGTGGTGCGGAATTAAAATTCACGGTGACTTTTCGTTGCGGCAAAGCAGTCATTGATTTTGTGAATGAAGCATTTGTCCGGATTCTCGATGGGAAAGATGGTCAGGCCTCCTTTACCCCGCTCGAACCCAAAGATGGTGCCTCACAGGCACAGGTATATTGCCATGGACTCGTAGCCGACGAGGTATTACCTGAAAAAATAACGACCGAAGTGCTCGGGCTCTATGAGGCGAGGAAAATAGCGGCGTGGATCAAGGAGTCGGGCATCAAAAGACTCAGGGCGAGGTCTTGGAGTGAGGTGGCTCTTCTTTTGCCACGGAATAATTGGTTCTCCGCATTTGCTCAGGCGTTTGAGGAAATCGGCATGTCCTGTCAGCTAGCTTCCGGTCGTGAGAAATGGGTGCTCCAGCCCGCCTTGCGTTGGTCAGTGGCTTTGCTGAAATGGGTTCTACGCCCTGATGATGAATATGAACTGGCCGGAATACTCCGGGAAGTTTTTGCCATTTCTGATGAAGAGATATATTTGCAAATCAAAAAGGGTGGAGGCAAGGGGTCATTGCTGGATAGAGGAGAAGAGGGAGGGAGTTCATTATCGGATGCCGTACGCAAATTGCTCCGGATCAGGCAGGAGATTCAAAACGAAGCCCCCGCGACTCTTTTTGAAAAGCTCAGTGAAGGAGTGCAACTTGCGCAGCGCTTGGCGGTTTTACCTTCCGGGCGGGCACAGGTTGATCATTGGAAAAAGATCCGGCTCAGTGCCAATGAAGCCGCTGCTCAAGGAATGGGGCTGGAAGAGTTTATTGACCAGCTCATGAATCCCAGCGATGAGCGGGTCGCTGAAGAGGAGAAAAATAAAGAAGCCATCCAGCTTTATAGTATGCACATGTCAAAGGGCTTAGAATGGGATGCTGTGGTGATGCCGCTTCTAGGGCGTGGAGTGGGCCAGAGAAATAATATTTATCCAGAAATCCAAGCCAGTGTTTCCGGTCCCGTCCGATTGATCAGTCGGGAGAGCGGGGTGGATTCCGGTAGTGACCCGGACACACGGTTCAGGAAGGAGCTGGAACGCCTGACCTATGTGGCCTTGACCAGGGCGAGGAATACACTGGTGCTCGTCGATGATTCTGCCCTCGTAAAACTTTTGAAACAAAATCAAGGAGTCAGTATCACTGATATATTAACCGGGAGGATCAGTTAAATGGCACCGCGTAAAGATCCTAAACCGGTCAGAATCTCCCTCGCGCAGGCTTATTCCGCGCAATTTTCTCCTGATCTGTCTTCAGATAGTCCGGATGGGGAAAAAGATATGCCCGTCGTTGCTGTCGATAAATCTATACCCTCCCTTTTTACAGAAGAAGATTTTGAGCGTGTGAAACAATTTGCGGGGAATATCCCGGGCAAATTGCTCCCGAGTACCCATGAGGAAAAGACCCCTGAGCGTAAGTCAGAAATCCCCATTGACCCCAACGCAGGTAAACTGGCTTTAGAATATGGAAATTGGTGGCATGTGACCATGCAGTTTTTTCCATGGAAAAAGGATGCAGAGCAAATTACTCGTTACAGGGATGAGCGATTAGCTGTAATCGGTGAAGGGGGATTATTGAAGAAACGTGCGGAGCGGGAGCTCGACCTCTTTATGGGCTGTGAACTCTTTAAACAATTGTGCTCACCTAAAAGTATCGTGGCTCCGGAGATACCCTTTAGTCGTTTGATCGGACAAAAGGGGTTGCAGGACGGGATTATCGATCTTGTCTGGCTGGACGAGACCGGGGGAGTCCATTTGATTGACTGGAAAACAGATTATTTTGGAGGGAGGGTGCCTGTCGGCCAAGAGATTGACCAGGCCACGGATTATTATCGGAGCCAGTTAACCGCTTATCGTGAGGCATTAGAGGGCTTTGGTTGTGGGGTTAAAGATGTCTCTATTTATTTCACGGCAGCTGGAATTGTGCCCAAGCTCTAAGTGCGCGGCTGGAAATGAACCTATCTACGTTTTGACAAATGCATGGTTTTAACTCAATTTCGGGTTATGAAAAATTATGATTACCAAAAAGATCTCGAGATAGTCTGGAATAAAGCGGTCGAAACCTATGCCGCTGGTAACCGTGATGCGGATACTTTTTTTTCGCCTGAACAAATTGCTTTTTTAGATTCAATCGGCGTGAGCGCCCGTGAAGTTTTTGATTTTGCTGAAGATTATCACTCTGGTAAAGAGCCTGATTTAGCGACTTTCTTGATGGTTCATCATCTCCGCCGCTCCTATTTTCTCGAAGTGCAAAAGGGGGTTCGGAGCACCAAACGTGTTCACCCTTCAGACCTTCCTCCAAAGACCGAAGAAACCCGAGGAATCGTTTGGTTACCCCGGATCATGCCGAAAGCCTTTGCCAAACTCCGTGGGGAAATGGATCCTGAACTCATGTATGGTTGCGGCGGAGACCGCCGGTTCTTCAAAGAAAACGATATCCATCCAGCGGAATTCCTTATGGTAGCCTGGCTCAATGAATCCACCCCCGAAAAAATCATCGACTGGGTAGAAAATCGACGTTCGGCAAAGTAACTCCATCCACATTTTTGTGAAATTTCCCGGTTTTCCAGACAAGGGGATGATCTCAAGATTGTAGATTGTGATAATTAAAATTAAGAGGGATTATTATCGCTGTAGGGTTTTATCAAGGCCTTTTTCTTGGCTTGATTCTCGGCCTCAAATATATCGTGGAATTCATATTGCAAGACATAGATCATGATTTTCAAGGAGAGTTCAAATGGCGAGAAAGGTTTGCATACCAAGTCATTGCCGCCAGAAGCCAGGATTTTTGTGCAGGCCACGAAATTATTCACTCCGGTGATAAATATGACGGGAGTGAGAATATGCCTGTGGATTTTGCGGATACGACGGCAGAGGTCGTCGCCTCTTATTCCTGGCATCATGATATCCAAGAGGATCAGGCTAAAATCATTTTCTTCGAGAAGTTCGATGGCTACTTGGGCATCGGCCACGACGAGGGCATTTAGATCGACTTTCTGGACAGTGGCATGGATGAGGCTCCGGCTCAAGGCATCATCATCGACGGCCAGGATCGATGGCAGGAAGATACCGGTATTTAAGTCACTTTTGATTTTCAGTAGGACGGTGATTGTTTCAATGGCCTGATAAATGGTTCTTTGAAGGGAGAGATTTGGTCTAATCGTTCCCATGGCGACATCAAGGAGGACTTTCTCGGTGATGCCCGCGAGACGTGAAGGGCGGATGAATCCGGCAAGGGAGGCATTACTCGAGATTTCAGATAATGATTTAGCCAGTCCTAAAATTTTTTCTTTGTCTTCGATCATGCTCTCATTGGACTGGAAATATCGGTTGATTTCCTTAATCCATTCAGGCGAACGATTCGAAAATATCTTTTGGTACTCAAGTTGGAGTTGATAATCCTCATCAGTTAATGAAGGAAGTGAAATCACAGAAGGAACTGGGGAAGGGTGGGTGGGATCTGGTTGGAGCCGGAGAAGACCGTGCAGATAGTCCCCGAGGATGCGCGGAGTCATCACAGATTTATCCAGAATACAGGTGGCCCCGAGGTTAAGGGCTTGGCATTCGAGCTCCTCGGAACAAGAGGCTGAAAACATCAGGACAGGCATTTGGCTTGTGAACGTATATTTACGAAGATACTCCAGGATATCCATGCCATTCATATCAGGAAGCATGATGTCGAGGATGATTGCGTCCGGAGTGAGCTCATCGATCATACTTAATGCTGTTTGACCATCCATGGCGACTCGGACAGTGAATCCTAGTTCCATGAGTTTGATCGAATAGATTTTGGTTAAAATCTTATCATCATCTATGAGTAATATCGAGTTTAGCATGATTTTTCCTAGGTCATACTCTCAGTGATCGATAGTAAACATACCCTAAACCCTGTTTTTTTCAATTTTATGTTTTATCCGGGAGACACACAGGTACAAAGATTTTGCATCAATAGCCCTGAGGGTCTTAGTGAATACCAAGGTAAGTCATCATCGATTTTGCGGCGTAAGTGCCTGTGGCGAAAGAGCCCTGGAGCAAATAACCACCGGTGGGAGCTTCCCAGTCGATCATCTCTCCGGCGGCGAATACACCGGGCAATTTGCGTAACATCAATGCCGGGGTGAGCTCCTCCCAGCGAATGCCCCCCGCCGTCGAGATGGCTTCATCAATCGGGCGTGGACCTTTGAGGATGAGGCGGTAATTTTTGAGGAGGTTAACAAGCTGGTGAACCGTGAGTTTGCGGGCCCCAGCCCTTTCCATGAGGTGGCGGCAAGGGATGCTGAGATTCCAAGCTTTTGCAGCACGGTCGAAAATCTCATCTTGATTTTTGACGGCACCAAGCTTGCCCGTGAGGGCTTTTTCGTTCACGGTGGGTTTCCAGTCGATATTAATCGCAGGCTGCTTCATGACCCGCAGGTAACGCCCTAAGGCATACAGGGGGCCTCCTTCGATTCCGTAACGTGTGACCACGAGCTCACCGGAGACTTGGTGATGCCCGACAATGACCCTGATATTTTTTAACGGGACTCCCTCGATATGGGGGAGTATTTCTTTGGTCCAATCGACTTCCCAACCGCAATTTGCTGCGGTGAAGGGTGTGAGCTTTATTCCTTTACCAGTAAGGAGTGTATCCCACTTGCCGTCAGACCCCGTTTGTGGCCATGAAGCTCCCCCGAGGGCGAGGCAGACGGCATCGAATGTGTAGCTAGCCTCCTGATCGTGTGCAGTCTGAAAAACCAGTGTCCACTGAGTAGAGCTCTGTGTCATATCCCTTAGGCTATGGCTCATATGAAAATGAACATTTTGCTCATGCAGCCTCTTGACCCAAGCCCTCAGAAGGCCGGCGGCATATTCGCTTTTCGGAAAGATACGGCCACTGGTGCCTATATAAGTATCGTGTCCGAGGGATTTTGCCCACTCGCGCAAATTGCTCGCACTAAATCCATCAAGGATATTTCCCCATAGATCAGCCGGGCCACTGTAGCGGGAGACAAATTGCTCCGGGGCTTCGGAATGAGTGAGATTAAGGCCTCCACGACCAGCGACCAGGAATTTACGGCCTACCGAAGCTTTCGCATCAAAAAGATGCACTTCGATTCCGGGTATGCCGGAAAGAATCTCAGCTGCACGTAAACCGGCGGGTCCACCGCCTATGATTGCAATTTTTTTCACAAGTGAATCCTGACTTTGCGGTAATTATGAAAAGTCTGCAAGAATGAAAGATTCGATAAAAGTCTTTTTAAATGAATGGGATGAATACGTCTGACCACATATCGAGGTTTGAGATGATTAGCTTCCGGGTGAAGAATTCCTGTGTGGCCGCCGTGACGGGGCCTTGTCCTGCTGGTTATTGAGAGATTCGATGAATTTTTCTTTTAAGTCACGCCAAGAGGGTTCTGAAAGGATTTCCAGGAGGGCAAGGTAAATCGTTTTACGTAACGGACTATTTAATGGCAGGGCAAAGGCGATTTCAGTTTTGTAATTTTTGGCGGGTGTCAGATCAATGTCGGCTTCGAGATTGTCGCGTTTCAAAATATAATTCAAAATCAGGTCGTCACCGACAAAGGCACTGATTTTACCATCGACAATGTCATGGAGCCCTGCACGTGGACTATCGTATCCGATGACTTTCAGGTTAAATGCTTGCAGGTA
>Ga0163144_10007394_pt1 | contig 24095 bp, 18 predicted proteins | sample OliLak19BULKMAT1_FD_123175 | JGI IMG/M metagenome (GOLD analysis project Ga0163144, IMG submission 123175) | Freshwater microbial mat bacterial communities from Lake Vanda, McMurdo Dry Valleys, Antarctica - Oligotrophic Lake LV.19.BULKMAT1 | ecosystem: Environmental > Aquatic > Freshwater >...
ATTTTTCGCCCCCCATGGGGGGCGACACGCCCTGCGGGCGCGTCCGGCGAGCCCATCACGCCGCTACGCGACGCGATAGGACCCCTCGCTCGGGAGCCGACAACTATCCTGACACCGGGGGGTGTCCAGGCCAAAAGCTGAGGGACCGGCAGACGCTTACAATCAGAACAGCAAGAAGACGACCGAGAAGATGCGGCCGAAGGACCGTCCGCTCGCAAACGACTTCGTCACCGACGAGGCGTTCGACGCCATGCTGCGCGCGTGGTTCGGCAACTTCGCCTACGCGCTCGAGCCGGGGCGTGGGTTCTACATCTGAGGCGGCTACGCGAACCTCGCCAACTACCCGAGCGCGTTGAAAGAGAACGGCCTCTAACTTCTCGCAGGCCATCGTGTGGGACAAGTGTCATCCAGTCCTCACGCGCAAGGACATGATGGGCGCGTTCGAACTCGCGTTCTACGGTTGGCTCGAAGGCGCCGCGCACCAGTTCTTCGGACCGAACAAAGCGACGGATCTGTGGGAGGTCAAGAAGCTCAACCACACGGCCATGGTGCACTTGACCGAGAAGCCGGTCGAACTCGCGGTGCGCGCGATGCAGCACAGCTCGCGGCCGGGAGAGAACGTGCTCGATCTCTTCTCGGGCAGCGGCTCGACACTTTCCGCCTGTGAGCAGACAGGTTGAAACAACTTCGCCATCGAGATCCACGGGCTGTACTCAGCTCAGGAGTCGAGGGTGTGCCTCGTCACGCAACCTCTTCCCGCAATCGGGGGGACGAGTGGGTGAGTTCCGAGCTCAATGTGCAGTCGCCCCTCGCTCGAGCGTGGAGATCTGCTCCGAGGTCGTCACCGAGTTCTGTTCGACGCCTGAGTCCGCGAACTCGACTCTAGAGCAGTCCTCACCGCGCCGCCATCGCCAACGCCATCAACGCGTATGACGTGGCCAACTGCGGATTGCCCTCGTACCAACGCTCGGAGTTCTCGTTCACCCACGAGCCGTTCTTCGACTGCAGGCCGACCAAGCGCCCCGCCAAGTCCTTGCGCCAGCTGTGCGCTTTGCCCTGAGCGTCCGTGATCGTGTCGTCACCGTACAAATCGAGCGCCTTCGCCATCGTGTGGAAGTAGTAGTAGAGCCCCTGGTACGCAGCCGCCGGATCGGCCAACGCTTCGAAGCCGGGATTGACGTCGAGCGTGTAGTTCTTCGACACCCAACCGAACGCCGCCTTCATGCGCGGATCGTCTTTAGGCAACCCGGCGAACGCGTAACCCTTCAAGAGCGCGTACGTCATCGAGCCGTACGAGCGCGGCACTTTCTTGCCGCCTTCGAGCTCGACGAAACCCGCGAACGATTGACCCGGCGCGTACGCCGATCCGCCGTCGTCACCGCTCTGGATGACCTTCGAGCCGTCGGGAATCTTGACGTCGTTCGCCTCCGACCGGTTCTGACAGCGCTCGAGGAACTTCAATGCGCGTTGGAACGCTTCATGATCTTTCGACAATCCCGAATCGCTCAATGCTTCGAGCGCCATCTGCAAGTTCGACAAGTCGGGACGTTCACTCGATCCGTAACCGATGCCGCCGTAGTACGGATGATCGGCTGAATAGCCTTCTTCAGCGCCGACTTGCAGCGCCACGATCCAATCGCGCGCCTTCTCGATGACGGACTTGTACTCGGGTTTTTTCGCACGCGCGAGCGCCATGATCGCAGCACTCGTCGTGTAGTTCGCGACTCTGCCCTGGTGGATCGAACCGTCGGGTTTCTGCTGCGTGAGCAACCACGCGAGTCCTTGATCGATCGCGCTCTGCACTTGCGTCGGACGCGGCTCGGGCATCGACATCAAACCGCCCAACGCCATCGCCGTCATGCCCGCGTCGGGTTTGCCGGGCGCTCCGAACAAGCCTTTTTCGCCTTGAGCGCTGAGCCAGATCGCGCCCTTTTCGATCGTAGCCAGCGCGCGTTCGCGATCAGCGGGCTCGAAAGTCGGGAGCGGTTTCGGTGCCGGCGGTTTTTGATCTGCCGGTTTCAGGATCGGATGCGCGCGCACCAACGTCATCACCGCTTGAGCTGTCTCGGCGACTTTGCCGGCGGGACCGTCCCAGAAGCCTTCGGTCGTGCGCTTCGCGATCAACGTCTTCATGGACGCGATCAATTCGTCGCGCGACTCGGCAAGCTGCGCATCGTTCCAGATCGACGCGTCGGGCGCCGCGGCGCCCAAAAACTTCAGCGCCTTCTCGAGTGCCGGCCCCGTCGTGACGTGGGCATGCAGCGCGAGCGCAGCGGCGGCTTGGCTCGTCTGCGTACGAATCGCATTCGCATCCGCGCCTTCGTCGTGAATCGAGCCGTCCTCACGCTGCTTGGCGACCAGGAAATCGAGCGCCTTCTGCACGAACGGCCCGTCGATGCGCTGGTACTTGCGCGGCGATTGGATCATCGCGCGCAACACGAGCGCAGTCGTGCTCACGCTGCCGCCGTACGATCCGTTGGACCCGTCTTGCGCATAACGCAACCAACGCAAGCCCACGTCGATGTCGGACGACAGGCTCATCGTCGCGGGAGCTTTCTCCGCCGCCGGCGCCGCCGGATGTGCTTGGACGAGAGCGTGCGTCGACACGACCGGTGCGACGAAAGCGAGTGCGAATACAGCGAGAGCGTGGCGTGCGTATTGCTTCATGGCGGCATCCTATAGCTGCGCGCGACTGGCTTTCTACCGTTCTGCCGAGCCCAAGAAGCGTTCGAAAAAAATCTCGCACGGACAGCTTTTCTTCCTAGCGGTCGAGCTCGCTGTGACGCTCTTATTCGCAATCGACTCCATGGCTCGCTCGACCCGCGTCACCACCGTCTTCACGAAACAGCCCGAGGCGGGACTGGTCAAGACGCGCCTCGTGCCGCTACTCGGCGCAACGCGCGCGGCGGAATTGGCGCTCGCGATGCTCGACGACACGGTGCAAAAGTGCGTCGGTGAATCTTCGTTCGAGACCGTGCTGTGCGTCGCACCTGACACGGCGATCGCGTGGTTCGAAGCGCGCTACCCCGAAATCGCGCGCGTCGTACCGCAGATCGGAAGTCAACTGGGCGAGCGCATGGCACAACGCTTCGACGACGAATTCGCGTGCGGCGATCGAACGATCGTCGCGCTCGGATCCGACGCGCCGCACACGCCGATCGAATGGACGATCGAAGTACACGAGCGTCTCGAGCGCGGTGCCGATGTCGTCCTCGGTCTCGACGACGGTGGCGGATATCACACGATCGGATTGAAACGTTCCGTGCCGCAGTTGTTTCGCGACGTGCCCATGTCGACCGCCGACATGGGCGAGCGCACGGTGAACTTGGCGCGCTCGATGGGGCTCGTCGTCGAATTCATTCCATCGAGCTTCGACATCGACGTGCCTCCGGACCTGAAACGCTTGCGCGATCTGCTCACGTCGGACCCAGAAGTCGGCGCGCGCCTTCCGCGCACGAATCAGGCGCTGCGCTCGCTCCCGGAGCTTTGAGCTCGTCGCCCAACTCGACCACCGCCGTCCCCAACACCGCCAAGATCTCCTCGCGCGATCCCGCAAGTTGGGGGACTGGACCCTCGATTCGATGCCAGGGTCGACGCGGCCGAACTCTACGCGCGACGAATGGGACACAGCGCGCCATCCAATGACAGCGGGAAGAGACGCACTCAGGCCCGACGAAAATCAGCGCATTGCGAGCATCTGGCAGTGCAGTCCGCTGCCGATGCCGAGCCACGCCGTGAGGTCGCCTTCACGGATGAAGCCGGCGTCGCACGCGGCCGAGAACGAGAGGGGAAGCGACACCGAACCGACGTTGCCGAACGTCGCAAACGTAGGGAAATCGAGCTCTAAATCGAGTTCCAAGGAGCCGAGGATCAGTCGCCTGTGAGCCGACCCGACTTGGTGGGTGACGATCTTCGCGAAGTCCCGCTTCGTGAAACCGCTCTCGCGCTCGAGCTCGATCCACGTCGCGCGAGCGAGCACGTTGCCGGCCTGGAGCAGCGCTTCCGAATCAGTCTCCATGGACAGTCCGTCGCCGTCGAAATCACCGCGGCACAAGTCGACGTGCTCGGTCGCGGCGCGTGAGACGGATGCCAGCAAGCGACGTGAACTGCATGCGATGGAGCGATGCGTCAGCACGCATGCCGCGGCGCCCGAACCGATCGTGAGCGACGCGTAGGCGCTCTTGAGTGCCTCTCGGTTCGCTCGTGCATCGATCGGCAGCGCGAGCAACTTCTGGATCGTGCGCTCGGTCAGGAGCTCGCCGTTCTCGCCCGCGACGATCAAGGCCGCCTCGATCGTGCGGGATTCGATCTGAACTGCTGCGATCCCCAGCGCATTGACGAACCCGAGGCACGCATTCGACACGTCGTATGCCGCACACGCGCTCGGGAGTTTCAAAGCGCGGTGCACGAACGAAGCCGTCGCCGGTTCGACGTAGTCGCGCGACACGCCTGCATGGATCAACAGTCCGATGCTGGAGCGATCGACGCCGCAGCGCTCGAGCGCGAATCGTCCCGCGCGTGCCGAGGCTTCACTCGGTCGTGTTCCTTTGGCGAAGGCGCGCCGCTCGCGGATGCCGCTCATCAGTTCGAGACGACCCGCGGAAAGATTCAAGCGCTCGTACAACGGTGCGAGTCTTCCTTCGATCTCTGCCGAAGTGATCACTCGCTCGGGAACGACGTGAGCGATGCTCTCGATGTGGACGTCCTGGAAGCGCACTGCGTGGTGGGGCCGAAGCGGGCGCAAACCATAATTCGTCGAGCACGAATCGGAACCAACCGTCCCGGAATCGACGGAAACAGGCTCGAAACTCGTTGTCGTTGCGGGCGTCGCGCGCCTCGTGCATCCTATTCGTCCCCATCCCCATGCCCCCGGGTAACCCCACGATTCTTCACGTGGACATGGATGCTTTCTATGCATCCATCGAGATCCGCGACAATCCGTCGCTCGCCGGACTGCCCGTTTGCGTCGGCGGTCCGTCGGACCAGCGCGGCGTCATCGCGGCGGCTTCGTACGAAGCGCGGAAGTTCGGCGTGCGCTCGGCGATGCCGACGGCGGAAGCGCGGCGACTGTGTCCGGACCTCGTGCTCTTGCCGCCCGACTTCGAGCGCTACACGAAAGCGTCGCGCGAGATCATGGCGATCTTCCGGAGCTTCACGCCGCAGGTCGAGCCGCTGAGTTTGGACGAAGCGTTCCTCGACGTCGCCGGATGCGAGCGCTTGTTCGGGGACGCGGTCGAGATCGGTCGCGCGATCAAGCACGACATCAAGCGCAAGACCGGACTGGTCGCGTCGGTGGGAGTCGCGCCCAGCAAGTTCTTGGCGAAGCTCGCGAGCGATCTCGACAAGCCCGATGGCTTCCGCGTGATCTTGCCGGACGAAGTTCGCACTGTGCTCGATCCGCTGCCGGTGTCCAAAGTATTCGGCGTCGGACCGCGGACTGCGAAACGACTCGAGTCGCTCGGCGTGATGACGATCGGCGACCTCGCGCGCCGCGAACGCTCGGAAGTCGTGCGCGAGTTCGGCGCGAGCGGTGCATGGATCCACGACCTCGCCCACGGCATCGACGCGCGACGCGTGACGCCGCGGCGCGAGGAAAAGAGTCACGGGATGGAGCGCACGTTCGCGACCGATGTGTCGGATCGCGAGGAATTGCGCTTGGCCTTGCTGTCCTTTTGCGAGGATGTCGCATTCGGTCTGCGCGACAAAGGCCTGCGCGGTCGCACCATCACACTGAAAGCGCGCTACGGCGATTTCACGACGATCACGCGCACGAAAACGCTGACAGCGCCGACGAATTTGGGTCCGCGCATCTATACGACGGCGCGTGAACTGCTCGACAAGATCCCGGCGGGTCCGCTGCGGTTGATCGGTGTGCAAGTGTCGGGCTTGTCCGACGTGCGCGTCGCGGTGCAAGAGTCGCTCTTCGGCGAAACCGAGGTCGCCGCGCGCGATGCCAAAGGTCCGCCGCAACCGTCGCGAGCGAAGTTGGAGCGCGTGACCGAAGGCATCGACAAACTGCGCAGCAAATTCGGTCGCACGGCGGTGGTGCGCGCCAGTCTGCTGGGTCGCGAACGCCTCAAGGGGCGCGACGGTATCGATTCGACGCCGGCGGAGTGATCAGGCGGACACGTCGAGGAGCGAACCGGGCTCGTCGAACTCATTCTCGGCTGTCGACTTCACGAAACGCATTTCGTCGACATCTTGCTCCCGCGCCTTCTCGAGTGCTTCGAGCGAGAATTCGGCGACATCGCGCTTCTTGTCAGGCTCTCGCACGGAGGCCGGTTTGGCAGAACTTCAAGCCTCGCCGCTCGACGAGCAGGGGACGCTCGCACGCTGGATCGCGTAGACGTACATCCAGCGTCGATCGACGTTCTCCGACTCGAACCTGAGTGTTCCCGCGTGAAAAAACTTCGCAGAGTCCGTTCAGTGCGCTTCGAGCCAATTCGCGCCGCTGCCGAAGTCGACTTGCAGCGGAACTTTCAGCAGTACCGCGTTCATCATGCACTCGCGCACGAGGTCGGTCGTCTCGGCTAGTTCCTTCGCGGGCGTCTCGATCAACAGTTCGTCGTGCACTTGCAGCAACAATCGCGCGTGCAACTTCGAAGTCGCGAGTCGCGCTTCCAGATCGATCATCGCGCGCTTGATCACGTCGGCCGCGGAACCCTGAACAGGTGTATTTACCGCAGCATTCTCAGCAAAAACGCGCGCGCGCGGGTCCTCGCTCGTGATCTCGGGGAAGCGCCGGCGGCGGCCGAGGATCGTCTCGACGTAACCCTTCGTTCTGGCCATCGCGAGCGTGTCGTCGATCCAGCCGCGCACTTTCGGGAAGCTCGCGAAGTAGCGCTCGATGAATTGGCGCGCTTCGGGCACCGACAGTTCCGTCTCGCGCGCGAGCCGCGCCGGACCCATGCCGTACAGGAGGCCGAAGTTGATCGCCTTGGCGCGTGATCGCATTTCGCGCGTCACGAGTTCCGGCATCACGCCGAAGATCGTCGCTGCGGTCGCCGAGTGAATGTCGCGGCCTTCGGCGAATGCGCTGACGAGTCCGGGATCGCCGCACAAATGCGCGAGCACGCGCAACTCGACTTGGCTGTAGTCGGCCGAGATCAGCAACCACTTACCGTGCTCGTCCGGGGCTTGTGGCACGAACGCTTTGCGCAACGCTCGTCCGCGCGCCGAACGGATCGGGATGTTCTGCAAGTTCGGATCGCTAGACGCCAAACGCCCCGTCGCTGCGGTCACTTGACTGAACGAACAGTGCACACGACCCGTCGTCGGATTCACGTACTCGGGGAGAGAGTCGACGTACGTACTCTTCAGTTTTTGCACCTCGCGGTATTCGAGCAGTGCCTTCACGATCGGTACATCGGCGTAATGCTGTTCGAGCGTCGACGCGTCCGTCGACCAACCGGTCTGCGTCTTTTTCGGGCGCTTGACTCCGGCTTCGGTTTGGATCTGGAGCTTCTCGAAGAGCACTTCACCGAGCGCCTTCGTGCTGTTCACGTTGAACGTTTCTCCCGCGAGTTCGTGGATGGATTTCACGGCCGCAGCGATGTCGGCTTCGAGCTCGACGGCGATCTCACCCAGGATCGCGACGTCCACCGTGATCCCGCGTCGCTCCATCGCCGTCAGCACGGGCACGAGCGGCATCTCGAGATCGCGGAACAACTTCGTCGCGCCGTTCTCTTCGACCTCGCGCTCGAGCACGGCTTTCAGGCGGTACGTGACGTCGGCGTCTTCGCACGCGTACTCGGCGACAGTTGCGATCGGCACCTCGGCCATCGTGATCTGCTTCTTGCCGGTACCGATCAGCGCGCTCGTCGGAATCTTCTGCAGATCGAAATAGGTGAGCGCGAGCTCGTCCAAGTTGTGACGCCGCGCGCTTCCGACCGCGCAGTACGACGCGACCATCGTGTCGAACGCGGGCGGAGGCATGTCGACGCCCTGCGCTCCGAACACGAGCCAGTCGTACTTCGTGTTCTGGCCGATGCGCTCGAAGTCGGGATCGGTGAGCAGCGGCCGCAGCGCGTCCAAGAGCGCTTGCTTTCCGCCCGTGACGACCGGCGGATCGGCGTTGAACGGAACGTAGAAAGCACGCCGATCGCTCGCGCTGAAACTCGCGCCGACCAGTTCCGCTTGCAGTGGGAACAAACTCGTCGTCTCGGTGTCGACGGCGAACGTGCGCGCTTTCGAAAGCTCGGCGATCATCGCGCGCAACATCGTCTCGTCCTGCACGAGCACGTAATCGCGTTCTTCGCTCGCGCGCGCCGGCCCGGAGACCTTCGCGACCAGGCTCTGGAAGCCGAACTTGTGGAACAGTGCGACCAGCTTCTTCGGGTCGGGCTCGGGCGGTTGGATGCCTTCGAGGCCCGGATCCAGCGGAACATTCGTGCGGATCGTGACCAGGTCCAGCGACATCTTCAGCTGGTCCATGTCGCGCAAGATGTACTCGCGCGCTTTGCCCTTCACTTGATCGACGTTGGCCAAGAGGTTGTCGAGCGTCTTGAATTGATCGATCAACTTGAGCGCGCCGACCTCGCCGATGCCCGTCACGCCGGGCACGTGATCCGAACTGTCGCCCATGATCGCGAGCACGTCGATCACGTGCGCCGGATCGGTGCCGAACTTCGCTTTCACCGCGTCGAAGCTCTCGAGCACGAGCTCGATCCCCGGCTTGAACACGTTGTAGAGCGTCACGCGCTCGTCGACGAGCTGCATGAAATCCTTGTCGCCCGTGACGATCAACACCGTGTCGCCGCGCTTCGACGCCGCCGTCGAAAGCGTTCCGATCACGTCGTCGGCTTCGAAGCCTTTGACTTCGAAGATCGGAATTCCGTGCGCGCGCACGACCTCGCGAAAATGGTCGAGCTGGCTGACGAGCTCGTCGGGCATCTTCTGCCGCGTGGCCTTGTACTCGGCGTATTTCGCGTGGCGGAAGGTGAGGCCGGGCGGGTCGAACGCGACCGCGATCAAGTCGGGCTTCTCGTTCTCGAGAATCTTGCGCAGCGTCGCTGTGAACCCGTATGTCGCGCCGATCGGTTTGCCGTCAGGCGTCGTGAGCCCCGAACGCTGCATGGCGAAGTGCGCGCGGTAGGCGAGCGCGGTGCCGTCGAGCAAGAACAGGCGCGTCATGAGCTGTGCGAAAGTCGGTGTCGTCGCGGAATCTGCATACGGTACACGGTACTTTTCTTCCCGACTCGGCGCAGGCAGGCATTGCTGCCCGCGCTGCCCTACGACGACGAATCGGGAAGAAAAGTAACGTGTACCGTATGCAGATTCCGCGACGACACCGACTTTCGCACGACTCATGACCACCACCCTCGTCACGCTGAACCTGAACGGCATTCGCTCCGCCGAACGACGCGGGCTTTTGAAGTGGCTCGACAAGCGCAAACCTGACGTCGTGTGCGTCCAAGAATTGCGCGCGACGCCGCAAGACGTCGAGGACGAATTGCGCTCGCTCGGCGGGCGCCAATCGTGCTGGTTTCCGGCCGTGAAAAAGGGTTACGCGGGAACTGCGGTCATTTCGAAGAAACCGCCGACGCGTTACGTCATCGGCCTCGGTTTCGACTACCTCGGCAACGAGGGGCGAGCGGTCCGCGCCGATTTCGACGACTACTCCGTCATCAGCTTGTACGTGCCGAGCGGCTCGTCCGGTCCCGAGCGCTTGAAGGTCAAGCTCGCCTTCATGGAGATGCTCTTGCCTTGGACGAAAGAACTTCTGCGCGAGAAACGCGCGATCGCTCTGTGCGGCGACATCAACATCGCGCCGACTGCGCTCGACCTCGCGCGACCGAAGCAGAACGTCAAGAACTCAGGCTTCCTGCCCGAGGAGCGCGAGTGGTTCGCAAAACTGCTCGCGTCGGGTTGGACCGACACGGTGCGCGCGCACAACGCAGGCGTCGAAGCGCTCTATTCGTGGTGGTCGCAACGCGGCGCGGCGCGCGAAAAAGACATCGGTTGGCGCCTCGATCACGTGCTCACGACGCCGCAATTCCACGAACGGACGCAGCGCGCTTGGATCGAAAAGGACGCGGACCTGTCGGATCACGCGCCTGTGTGCGTCGAGTTCGAGTGACGCTCGGGCGAATGCGGGCGCGAGCCCAGCTTCAGGCGAGCGTAGGCCGCGCACCCGTCTTCAGGTCGACGATTTCGATCTCGAGGTTCGTCTCGCCGCGGAACGTGTTCCATTTAGGCGTGTAGGCGACGTGGATCGGTTGGCCGAGCGCGAGCTCTTTCGCGCGGCGCGCTTGGCCGAAGCCCATCGCCTTCAAGACCGTATTTCCCGAGCGCAACTTCAACATCAGGTGCGTCTGGTCGGCCCCCAACAGTCGCGGGGGTTCGGCCAACCGCAGATCGCACGACAAGAGCACCGGCTTTTCGTTGCGCTCGCCGAACGGTTGGAAGCGATCGAGCTCGCGCATCAACTCAGGTGTCATCGATTCGAAAGCGATCTCGCTGTCGACGCGCACTTCTTTGGAGGCGAATCCAGTCGCGCCGAGCATCGTCGTCGCACGCGCGCACACGGCCTCGCGCACGCGATCGATCTTGTCCGCGGCCACCGACATCCCGGCCGCTTGTTCGTGACCCCCGTAGTGCTCGAAGTGATCCTTCGCGCCGTGCATCGCATCGAGCACGCTGAATCCGGCGACCGATCGAGCACTGCCGCGACCGGTCGCGCCGTTCAAACCGATCACGATCGCCGGACGCTCGAAGCGCGACACGAGCCGCGCAGCGATGATGCCGACGACACCCTGATGCCAACCTTGACCGGCGAGGACGAGCACCGGGTGCTCGTTGCGATCCGCGAAAGGCGCAGCCGCGACGAGTGCTTCGCGCAATAGGTCCGACTCGATGCGCTTGCGTTCCGTGTTGAGTTCGTCGAGGGCTAGTGCGCGGGTGCGAGCTTCGGTGGCGTCGCGCGTGAGCAGCAGTTCGACAGCTTTGTGTGCGCTGCCGAGGCGGCCCGACGCGTTGATGCGCGGACCCACTTTGAACGCCAAATCCTCGCTCGAAATCGTGCGGCCGGACAATTCCGTGACGGCGAGGAGTGCCCGAATTCCGGCATCCTTCGAGTTCGCGAGCGAGCGCAACCCGTAGTGCGCCAGCACACGATTTTCATCGATGAGCGGCACGACGTCGCACACGGTCGCGATCGCGACGTAGCCCATCGCGTCGACGAGGAATTCGCGCAAGTCTTCGCGCACTTTCGACGCGCCCGAGAGTTCCTGCGCGAGTCCCCACGCGAGTTTGAACGCGACTGCGCCGCCGCATAATTCGCGAAAGGGGTAGCGCGCACGCTCGATCTTCGGATTCACGATCGCCAGCGCTTCGGGCAGTTCGCCCTCCGACGGCTCGTGGTGATCGGTGACGATCGTGTCGACGCCCAGTCGCTTCAATTCGTGAATCGTTTCGTGCGCTGAAGTGCCGTTGTCGACGCTGATCACGAGCGTCGCGCCGACTTCCTTCGCTTTCACGATCGAGTGCGGCCCGAAGCTGTAGCCGTCGGTGAAGCGATTGGGGATGTGCCAATGCACCTTCGCCCCGAGGAGTCCGAAGAGCCGCATGAGCAGCGTCGTGCCCGTCACGCCGTCGACGTCGTAGTCGCCGTGCACCAGGATCGTCTCGCCGTGCTCGATCGCCCGCACGATGCGTTGCGTCGCGAGCTTCATGTCGGAGAAGAGCGCCGGGTCGTGCAAGGCCGAGAGTTTCGGCTCGAGGTGCGCGCTGGCGGCCTTCGCGTCGAGAATTCCACGAGCGGCCAGCAAGCGAGCGCCGACTTCCGACAAGCGCTGCGTGCGCATGAACGCTTCGACAGTCGAAGGATCGACTCGCCGCAGGGTCCAACGAGTTGCAGGGGCGGTGAGCGTGGGCGTCATGATGTCGATCTGTGGTTCCTGGTCGCACGATAGGAGAACGAGCGCCTGGCCGCGAGCAACTGTCGACTTCCAGCGGGTCCGCGCAACTTTTGCTTGTCGATTCACCGTGCCGCGGAGAAAACAGCGGCTCATGACGCGCTCGAACAGTGATCCCCAGGCGGCTTTTCGGCTCTTGCCCTCGATCGACGAGGTGATGCGCGATCCGCGCGCGCTCGTGCTCGCGCGGCGTTTGTCGCGCGACGACGTGCAACATTGTGCGGCCCGGATCATCGACGCGTGGCGCGCGGAAGTTCGCGCCGGGCGTTTGAGCGAAGGAGAACTCGAGGCTCGACGAGTTGCCGGAACGCTCTTCACCGAGATCGAGAAACAGGTCGAGCGCGAACTCGCGCGCGGTGTCGTGCGCTGCGTCAACGCGACAGGCGTCGTGCTCAACACCGGACTCGGCCGCGCGCCCGTTCACCGCGAGGCGGCCGACGCGATGGCGGAAGCCGCGCGCTCGTACTGCGTGCTCGAAGTCGATCGCGAGACGAACGAGCGCAATCAACGCGACGACTACTTGGGGGATCTTCTCGCACGCGCGACCGGCGCCGAGGCTGGAATCGGAGTCAACAACTGCGCGGCCGCCGTGCTGTTGATGTTCCAGACATTCGCTGGCGGACGCGAGGCGATCGTCTCGCGCGGCGAACTGGTCGAAATCGGTGGCAGCTTTCGTGTGCCCGACGTGATGGCGCGTGCGAACGCGAAGCTCGTCGAAGTGGGCACGACGAATCGCACGCGCATCGCCGACTACGAGCGCGCGATCACCGAGCGCACGGGCTTGCTCGTCAAAGTGCACACGAGCAATTTCAAGCAGATCGGTTTCGTCGAAGAGGTCGCGCCGCGCGATCTCGCCGCGCTCGGTGCCGAAAAGAAAGTCGTCACTGGTTTCGATCTAGGCTCCGGGCTGCTCGAGATCGCCGGCGCGAAACCGCTGCAGCCGATCCTCGGGAACGAACCGCTCGTGCGCGACGCGGTCGCGAGCGGCGTCGACGTCGTGTGTTTTTCGGGAGACAAGTTGCTCGGCGGACCGCAAGCCGGATTGATCGTTGGCAAACGCGCGGCGATCGCGAGCCTGCGCAAGAATCCGATCTACCGCGCGGTGCGACTGGACAAAGTGACGCTCGCGGGGCTCGAAAAAACGCTCGAACTCGTGCGTGACGGTCGTGCGGACGAAATCCCGGCGCGCGCGATGTTGAACGCGACGGCGGCCGAGTTGAAGCCGCACGCCGAGGCGCTCGCGCGTCGACTGATGGCGTTCGTCGACGGCACCGTCGCCGTGATCGCCGAGCGCTCGCAACCCGGCAGCGGCGCCGCGCCCGACATCTTCCTCGACACCTTCTGCGTCGCGATCGAATCGAAACGCTTGGGTGCAACGGCGCTCGCGCTCGAACTGCGCCGCTCCGACCCGCCGGTGTTCACGCGCATCCAAAGTGGGCGCGTGCTCATCGATCCGCGCACGCTGCTCCCCGGTGACGAGGACGATCTCGTGCGCGCCTTCCAAGAACTCGCGGGAAGGACGGATCCGGCGGCGCGTCGGCCAGCCCCGTGAACGACGGCGTGCTCGGACAACTCCTCGAACGGCGCATCGAAGCGCGTACGGCGAAACTCGCGATCGTCGGCTTGGGCAGCGTCGGCCTTCCGCTCGCGAAAGCGTTCGTCGAGGCGGGTTTCGACGTCCTCGGCTACGACGTCGACGCCCTGAAGACTGCGCAACTCGAGCGCGGGCTGAACACGCTCCACCATTTGGCGGCCGGTTTTGCGCGCGACCTCGTCGCCAGCGGTCGCTTCCATGCGACGACCGATCCGGAGCGCTTGACCGACGTCGACATCGCGATCGTGTGCGTGCCGACGCCGCTCGATTCCGAGCGCAAGCCCGATCTCTCGTGCATCGTCGATTCTTCGGTTGTGCTCGCCGCGCACATGAAGCGGCACACGCTCGTCGTTCTCGAGTCGACGACGTGGCCGGGGACGACGCGCCGCGTGGTGGGGGACGCGTTCCGTGCGCGCGGTTTCACGCCGGGCGTCGACGTGTTCCTGGCGTTCTCGCCCGAGCGCGAGGATCCGGGTCGGAATCTGCCGACTGCAGCGCTACCGAAGCTCGTCGGCGGGACGTGCGTACGCTCGAAGTCGCTCGCGACGAGCCTCTACGCGCAGGCGATCGAAGTCGTCGTGCCGGTCTCGTCCGCGGAAGTCGCCGAGGCCGCGAAACTGCTCGAAAACGTGTTCCGCGCGGTGAACATCGCGCTCGTGAACGAGCTCAAGGTCGCGTTCCAAGCGCTCGGCATCGACGTGTGGGAAGTAATCGACGCGGCTTCGACGAAGCCGTTCGGCTTCATGCGCTTCACACCGGGGCCGGGGCTCGGCGGCCATTGCCTGCCGATCGATCCGTTCTATCTCTCGTGGATCGCGCGCGAGCACGGTGCAGCGACACGCCTCGTCGAACTGGCCGGCGAGATCAGCCGCGACATGCCGCGCTTGGTCGTCGAGCGTGCGAGCCTAGCGCTCACCGAACGCGGCACCGCAGTGCGCGACGCGCAGATTTTGATCTTGGGCCTCGCCTACAAACCGGAGGTCGACATCGTCACCGAGTCGCCTTCGATCCGCTTGATCGAGTTGTTCGAAGAAGCTGGCGCCTTCTGCACGTACTCCGATCCGTACGTGCCGATCGCGCCGCTGCTGGCCGGCCACGCCATCGGACGACGTGAATCGCTCGCACTCAGCGACGAGCGCATCGCTGCGTTCGATCTCGTGCTCGTCGCGACCGATCACAAGGCGTTCGATTGGGATGCGATCGCACGCTCGGCACGCCTCGTCGTCGACACGCGCAACGCACTCGCTACGCGTCTCGAGGGTCAGCCGCACTACGTGAAGGCCTGAGCGCTGCGCAGATCGCAGAGCACGATCGACTTACGGTGCGCACGCTTCAACGCGGCCTCTCGAGCCCGACGATCTCCTCCGGCCGCGCCTGACTCACCAACCTCGTCCACGCGGCAGTGCGGTCGTCGAGGCTCTCCGACGTGTCGAGCACGACGTTCTTGAACCATTGGATCGCTTCCGCTCGCACGCGCGGGGAGCCGTTGCGCACGAGATTTCCAGCGACTGGGAGGGCTGCCACCGTCGTCATCCCGCTCGCCGGATCGGAGCGTGCCGCGTGCCGTGCGCGCATCGTCGCCAGGGACGCAGCGGAATCGGTCGGCCGCAGAGTCAGAGTCAAGAGTGCTTGCTGACGTACGACCGGGGCGGGATCCGTCTCGGCGATGCCGATCAGCACGGGTTCCGCTTCGCCGCTCAGTGCCGACACGAGCATCCTGCGGCCGCGCACGTTCGTACCCTCGGCGAGGAGCGCGCTGTATTCGCGCGCAGCCGCGTCCGCAGCTCCCGCTCGCGCGCCGAAACTCAACAGCGCGATGAACGCGTTCGAATCCGCGATGCGCGCCAAGCTCGCGGCGGCAGCTGCGACCGGTGCGTGACCTGCCACGGCCTCGATGATCGCCGATTTCAAGCCCGGCGCCGCCGCGGAGCGCGCGCAGATGTCCTCGGCGACGGGCAAGTACGCTTCGGCATTCGTCGCCAGCAAGATGGCGAGCGCCGCTTTGACCGTCAGCGGATCCGTCGACGTGTCGAGCACCATCGCCAACTCTTGTGCGACGTCGCCGGCGGCCTCGACGACTTCGCCGCCGGAGAGGATCGCTCGCACCAGGGGATCGAAGTTCGCAGCGTGCTCAGTGAACTGATCGCGCAGCACGGCGATCAACGGCAACCAGCGCACGCCGATCGCCGGTCGGCCGCCGACTTGCAGCCCGGCGGCGAAGTTCGCGATGGGCATTCCGGTTTCGAGATCGAACTCGCCGAGGTTCTCCAAGAACTCGCGCGTGAACGGTTTGCCGTCCAGTGTGAGCGCGGGTCGTTTCACCTCGGACGCCGCGGCGAACGCGATGGCGAGCACGGCCCCGTCCGCTTCGAACGTCCCCGGTCCGAGCCGACCGCGCCGCACGAACCCGAGCACGCGCCGCGGCGTCGTCGGCGCCGTCAAGAGACTCTCGACGTGCTTCGCGATGGCCTGCATGTCGCCTTCGGCACGCGCGCGCCCGAGCGCTCGCAGCCGCTCGATCAGATCGTCGTCGAAGCGCAGTTCGTCGCTCGCTTGCGACACCGAGGTCCCCGTTTCCGCGCGTGCCGCCACCGCCTCGATTTCGTCGAGCACCGCGGCGCCCTCCCAGGGCTTCGAAAGCGCAGTCCCGAGGGGCGAGCGTGACGAGCGCTCTCGCGATGCGATGCAGCACAAGAGCGCGATCGAGCCGACACACACAGCGCACACGGAAAGGAGGATCTTCACGGCCTTCCCTCACGCTTCCGGATAGCAACTGGCGGTCTTGAAGTCCTCGACCGTGCCCGCGGTGCCGGCCTCTTGGCAGTCGCAGCCCGGCAGGTGCAATCCGATGACGCTGCCGCCGAAGAAATTGCACTCGCACTTCAGCAGTTGCACGTCGAGGTTTCCGGTGAGTACGCACATGTTGCCCGGACTGGCGGCTCCGTTGCAGGCCTGATGCGCAGGTGTGATCGTCTGATTCAGCGGGCACGCTCCGAAGCGGACGGAGATCTCGAATCCGAAGATGCTGATGCCGATCGAGCACTGATTGGAGTCATCGGCGCCCTGGACATGCGCCGCGACCTGCGACGCCTTCACGTTCGGACATTCCTGATCGGCACGCGCGAACGGCAACGGTGCGAGACACGCGCAGAGAACGAGAGCCAAGAACACTTTCATGATTTCCTCCTTCAATCCCTTCCAGTCCGAAGCGGTCCGCGCACTGTGCGAGGTCCGCCACAGAACTCGACGAACGGCGCTCGGAGCGGTTGCGGAAAATCTCGCGGCGATTCACGCGCGCGCATGACGTATGCTCATTCGCATGGAGGAAAAATCGATGAAGCGACTGACCGACTACGCCAACTGCGCAGGTTGAGCCGCCAAAATGCCCATCGGGCAGCTCGCGCAAGTTTTGCGCGGCGTCAGGGTCGAGCAGGATAAGCGCCTGCTCGTGGGACCGGAGACTTTCGACGACGCCGGTGTCGTCGAGCTCGCGGGCGTCGAAGGTCTGCCTGCCGATACCGATCTCGCGCTCGTGCAGACAGTCGATTACTTCCCGCCCGTCGTCGACGACCCGTGGTTCTACGGCGCGATCGCCGCGGCGAATTCACTCTCGGATGTGTACGCGATGGGCGGAAGGCCGTTCAGCGCGCTCAATTTGGCTGGAATTCCCAAGGATTTCGCGCCCGAATGGACGGCCGAGATCTTTCGCGGCGGATTCGAGACGGTGAGGAAAGCCGGCGCGATGGTCGTCGGCGGCCACACCGTTCAGACGGCTGAGGCCATGTTCGGATTCGCGATCACGGGCTTCGTCGATCGGCGTCGCATCGCGGCGAATTCGGGAGCACTCGCCGGCGACGTGCTCTACCTGACGAAGAAACTCGGCATGGGTTCGCTGACGACGGCCGCGAAGCAAGAGAAGATCACGTGGAAGCAGTTGGAGCCTGCCGCACGACAGATGGCCGATCTCAACGATCGCGCAGCGCTCGCGATGAACGCTGTCGGAGCTCACGCGTGCACGGACATCACCGGCTTCGGGCTCGTCGGCCACGCGCGCAACATCGCCAAGAGTTCGAAGGTCACACTGCGCATCGAACTGAGTGCGGCACCGATCTTCGACGGCGCGTTGGATCTCGCGCGAGCGGGCACGCTGTCGGGCGGATCGAAGCGTGGTCGCGCGGCGCTCGCCGACGTCGTGTCGGTGCGCGCGGGGCTCGACGAAGCGCTCGTGAATCTGGTCTTCGACGCCGAAACTTCGGGCGGACTCTTGATCGTGATCCCGGCCTCGAAAGCGGCTCAGTTGGAGCGCGAACTCGTCGCTCGCGATCTCTTGGTCGCGCGCATCGGCGAATGCGTGCCGGACACGGGCCGCTTCGTCGAATTGAGCTGAACGCTCGTCACGCTAGGACCGCCGCAGCGCGCTTCGACGCCGGCGGTGCACTCGTCAGCTGGAGAGTGCCGGCTTTTCAGTGACGAACAGCGCCGTCGCGGCTAGAACGAAGTCACGCGCAGGCGCGATTTGGAGAACAAAACACGATGAAATGGCCGGTTTGGATGCTGTCGTTCGTGATCGCGCTCGCGCCCGACGCGACGCCGCACGGTGCGCCTTTCCCGCCGCCGGAGCCGCCGCTTCCGCCGGCACCGGCTCCGCCCGCTCCGCGCACGCCGGGCGGTCCGGCCGTCCCGCAAGGTCCGACGACGCCGACCGGTCCTTCGCAACCGCCCAAACCCGCGACAGGGAGCGGCGCGACAGCGATGACGGGGGGGGCGGGAAGCGCGCTCGACCCGGCCTCGTGGGAGTTCTGGTGGCAGTTCAATCAAGATCGCTTCTTGAGCTTGAAGGCGCACATCGACGCGCTCGAAGTGCGCACGTCCGGCGACACGGATTGGCTCGGCGGTGCGAACGCGGGCGGCGCGCCGACGGCGGACATGATCTCGATGCGTGTGATCCCGGCGCTGCTCGGAGTTTTCGAAACCGAGCGCTCGAATGATCTCCTGACGGCGGCGACGATCGCGCTCGCACGCTCGGCCGACGGACCTCTCGCCGCACGTGCGGCCGAATTCTCGCGCGCGTTCCAGCCGTTCACGAGCGATCCGAATCAAGAGGTCGCCGAGACGGCTGTTCTCGGCCGCGGATTGGTCGGTGACTCAGGCTCCGTGTTCGATCTCGTGGCGTTGCTCGACGACACGGAAGCGGCGCGAGCGAAACTCGGCGGCAAATCCGTGCCCGAGCGCACGCGCACGTTCGCGGCTTACGCGCTGGGGCTCTCGGCTGCGCAGACGAAGAACGAGGACGTGAGGCGTTTCGTCGTGCATCACCTCGTCAACACGCTGCACAAAGAGCGTGGCGCGACGAGCGACGTGCACGTCGCATGCGTGATCGCGCTCGGGTTGACGCCGCTCGCGTGGGCGGATGCTTCGACGAAGAATGCCGCCGACTCGGACGCTGCGGAATCGAGCGCGTCGTCGATCGCGAGCGCGTCGCGTCAGACGCAGATCGAAGCTTTGCTCGCGATCCTCGCCGATGCGAAGGGAGACCGTTTCGTGCGCGCACATGCGCCGGGCAGTCTGGCGAAGTTGTCGGAAGGTGCGGACGACACGGCTTGCGCGCAGATCGTCGAGGCGCTGCTGTCGCCGCTCGCGCAGAACACCTCGGAAAAAGACGAGGTCGTGCAGGGCTGCGTCTTGGCGCTGGGTCGCGTCGCCGGCGTCGACATCGAAGTTCTCGACACGCGTGTGCGGACCGTGCTGCAGCGCATCGCGACGAGTAGTGAGCGACAAACGCGCGCGTTCGCGTCGATGAGCTTGTCTCAACGCGCGGCGCGCATGAGCAACGCGGACCGCGCGGCCGAAGTGCGCGCGTTCCTCGCGAAACAATTGGCCGAGGGTCGTTCGAACGAACGCGCGTGGGCGGCGCTCGCGCTCGGCGTGCTCGAGCACGGTCGGCCCGCCGGCACCGAAGCGAACGAGGCCTCGGTGCGCGCGGGTCTGGTCACGGGCCTGAAGGAATGCGGCTCGCCCGAGGAATTGGGCGCGCTCGCCATCGCGTGTGGTTTGGCCGGCGAAGTCGCGGCCGTGCCGATCTTGCTCGATCGGCTCGAACACGCGTCCGAAGCGCGCGTGCAAGGACACTTGGCCGTCGCGCTCGGATTGATCGGCGATACGCGCGGTTCGGCACCCCTCAAAGTGTTGCTCGCGAACGCGCGCTTTCGACCTGAACTCTTGCGGCAAGTGGCGATCGGTTTGGCGCTGCTCGAAGATCGCACGCTCGTTCCCGCACTGCTCGAGACGCTCGAAAAAGCGAACAGTCTCGCCAGCCAAGCCGCTGCGGCTTCGGTGATCGGTTGGATCGGCGACTATCGCGCACTGCAGTCGCTGCTCAGCTTGCTCGCCAATCGTGAAGTGACTGCCTCCGCGCGCGGATTCGCCGCGGTCGCGCTCGGTCGCATCTGCGATCGCGATCGACTGCCGTGGAATGCGTCGATCACCGAGGACATCCAATACCGCGCCGCGCCCGCCACGCTGATCGCGGGCGACGGTACTGGAGTGCTCGAGATCCTCTGATCGTCCGCCGCAGGGCTGACGTACGCTGAAGATTTCGGCTTACTGTCTCGCGTGACGACTGCACCCGACCTGGCCCTCACATCCAGTGGACCACCGTGGATTTTCGGGCAGCGCGGCGCGCCGCTCGAAGCACCCGAGAACACACTCATCTCGTTCGAGCGCGTGCTGGAACTCGGTCTCGACGGGCTTGCGTACGAAGCGCGCGTCGCCGCCGGCGGCGAAGTCGTCGTGTTCGCGGATGCGACGCTCGAGCGTACGACCGACGGCAACGGGCCGATCGGCGAAGCGACGCTCACGAAACTGGCGACGCTCGACGCGGGCGGATCTTTCGACGCGGCTTTCCAGGGCGAGCGCGTGCCGCTGCTCGAGGAGGCGCTCTCGATCGCGCGCGCCTCGCTCGATCAAGGAGCGCCACAACACCTCGTTTTCGCGGCTGAAAACTCCGACATCGGCCGCATCCGCGACGTCGTCAAGACGTTCGGCGCGCGACTGTCCGTGCGCATCGCATCGCGTTCTCGCGATCTGTGCAACGAGACCCGCGACCTTGGGCTCTCACCGTTGTGGATCGTCGATGAGGCCGGCGAGCGCGAGTTCGAGATTGCGCGCCATGAGAAATTCGCCGCGATCGGAGCGCCCATCCAGGCCTGGCAAGCTGCGCGACACGTGTGGCCGACGGAGCGCTTCGCTCTCGACGTCCGTGCACCGAACGATCTCCTGTGGGTCGCGCGCGCTCCGCTCCATGCGCTGACCACGATCGAGCCGCGGCGCGCTTTCAACGCTCGTTGGCTCGCTTCGCTCACGCGCGAGGACGTCGACCGGTGGCCGGTGCGCCCGCCGACGCTCGAGGTCGAGCCGTGCTCGAGTGGCGCCTTGCGCGGCGATTGGAGCGGCTCGTGGGCGAACGTCGTGCGCGTCGTGAACCCGTTTGGATTCAGTGTGCGCGTGACGTGCACGATTCAGCCGCGGCGCGGCGCCTTCGACATCGAACGCCTGCCCGCGACGTTCGATTTGGCAGCGCTCGCAGAGCGCGATGTGCCGTTCGCCTTGCACGGCGGATCGTGGCGCGTCGGCGGCGATCCCGTGTTCATCGCACGGTTTTCTTGGCGCGCCGGACCCGGTCGACGCGCGGGGTCGATCGACCTCGATGCTCCGCTGCTACGCGTGCGCACCGCGCGCGCCGACGCGCTCTCGATCCGGCTCGTTCTGCTGCGCGACGGTCCGCGTGACACACAGGCTTCGATGACTTTGCGTCGCCACCGACGTTGGCTGTTCGTCGCGATCGAGAACCCCGGAGGCTTGAGCGAGGCGCGCGCGATCGTGTCGCTCGCCGGCCGCGAATATCTCGGATCACGCGGCGTGCGCGTGCCCCTGCCGGACGACTTCGACACGCGCACCGAACCGCTCGACTTCTCGTGCGGGATCGTCGCGTGGCGGGATGGCGAACGCATCGTGCGCCGTTTCGCAGGCGGTCTCGGGCCGGACCTCGACCGCGGATCTTTCGGTGTCTTGCTGCGGCATTCCCTGGGGCATTGAGCGCTGCTCTTGTTTGGAGTGGGCGCGACTCGTAGGAATGCTGCCCACTGAAATTGGAGGGGAGCGGATCGGTGCTGGTGTGCCGCCCGGTCTTCAAAGCCGGTTGGGCTTCGTGAACAGCGGGGCCGGTGGGTTCGATTCCCATGCGCTCCCGCCATTTCTTGGGAACGGCCGCTGCGAGAGCCGCCGGTTCGAGGTCAAGACTATCCGAGCGTAGAGGGTGAGGGGACTGCGGTTTGGCGTTGCGCGAGACGATCACGATCCGTCCGTATCAGACGGGAGACGAGGCGGCGATCCTCGAAACGTACAACCGTGCGAACACGATCGGTGCGACAGGCGTCGCGCCGCGTACGCTCGAACACTGGCGTTGGCTGTTCGAGAACAATCCGAGCGGCATGCGCGTCATGCTCGGACTCGACGAAGGCGGCGAAGTTCTGGCGCAGTGCGCAGGACTGCCGTTGCGCGCGCGTGTCGACGGCAAGTCGGTGCTCGCGTGTCTCGCGCTCGACGGGCTGAACGTCCGCTCGGAGCGCACCGGCCACACGCGGCGCGGCCTTTTCACCGCGTGCTCGGAAGCGTTCCGCGAAACGTTCGGTGGCGAGGGGCGCGAGCGGCATGTCTTCACCTTCGCCTCGACCACGATTTCGAATCCGCAGGTCGGTCGCGCGCCGCTCGGACTCGCCTTCTTGCGCGAGAGTTTCGTACACGTGCTCGACGACCTGACCGCGCGCGGAGGGGATTTTCGCGCTGAAATTCGCGAGATCGAACGCTTCGGATCCGAAGCGAACGAGATCTTCGAGCGCACGGCGACCGAGACGCGCGCCGGCCTCGTCCGAGATGCCTTGTTCTTGAATTGGCGCTTCACCGAGCGACCGCTGAAGCCCTACCGCGCGGCGATCGCCTTTGTCGGCGCGCGGCCGGCCGGGATTGCCGTCTGGCGCGCGGGTGTGCACGACGGGCGCGCGGCCGGACTCGTCGTCGAGTGGATGGTGCCGCGCGACGAACCGGCGGCAGCGAGCGCGCTCTGCAACTGGCTCGTCACTCGCACGCGGGACGCCGGCCTCGCACGACTCGTCGCCGAGTTCGGAGCCTTCGCACGCGAGTGGAACGAGTTCCAAGCGCGCGGTTTCAAGGTTGCGCGCGCGCAGCAGCATTGGATCGGCGCGAGCCACGCGCGCGTTCATCACCAGCGCTTCTTCGCACGACAGTTTCGAACGGGGCTCGGCGAACTGGATTGGTCATGAACGGTTACACGATCCGCGAGATGGAAGAGCGCGATCACACGCCGGCTCGCGCCGCTTGGAATTCGGTTGCGACGCGTTCGCTCGGCGTCCACGCACGCACGAGTGACGAGTGGGATTGGTGCTACCGCGACAATCCTGCGGGTCGACGTGCCTTCGTCGCCGAGCACGATGGCGATGTCGTCGCGCTCTATGCGGCTGTACCCGTGAAGACTTGGATCGACGGTGAAACGGCCGTTTTCGCGCGCATCGTGGATAGCCTCGTACTGCCGGAACATCGCTCGGGCCTCAAACGCAAGGGACTCTTCGTCGGCGTGGGGCGTGCGTTCTTCGAACGCTTCGGCAGCGAGGGGACCGTCTTCTTCGGTTGGCCCGAAGACGCGCAGTGGAGGATCGGCGAACGTTTCCTCGGATACACGCCGCTGCGTCACGAGCTGTTGCTGGCCACCGAGATCGCCATGGAGGCGCAGGCGTTTCCCAGCGCAGTCGAGCGTCTCGAACGCTTCGACGACAGCGTGCACGAATTGTTCGAACGTTGCGCGCGCTCGTACGGTGCAGCGACCGTGCGTGATGCGGCATACTTGAATTGGCGCACAGTCGAGCGGCCCAGCACCGTCTACCGTCGCTTTGGCGTGCGTGACGAACGCGGCGGGCTCCTCGGAGTCGCGATCCAGCGCACGTGCGTGTTCATGGGCGAAGAACGCAGCGTGCTCGTCGATTGGATGGTGCCGCACGAGGAAGAAGTCGCCGCCGAGGTCCTACTCGAAGCGCTGCTTGCGACGACGGCGCAGGACGGGATGGCCCTGTTGTGCGGAATCGTTCCCACGTGGTCTGCGTGGTTCGAGTGGTTCCAAACGCGCGGATTTACGGCGCATGCGACCGATTTTGTAATCGGCGGCAGGAGTTTCCGCCCGCGCCAGGGAGTCGAGTGGTTGCGCGAGCGTTGGTGGTATCAGCTTTCGGACAGCGACTTGGCCTGAGGAAAGTGGGGAGCTCGAAAGGCGCAGTCATGGTCTGTTGCCGTGACACTCTGGCCTCGACGCATCCTGCGTTCCGAACCAACAGTCCGAAGAACTCAGCACACTTGGCCGCCACGCCCAGCTTCATCGGAACTCGAGTTTCCATTCCGACCTGGAGCCGCATTGGGTCACCGGGCCAGCACACTTGGCCGACACGACTCGAACGGTTTCGACGCATCCTGCGTGCTGAACCAACAGTCCGAAGAACTCAGCACACTTGGCCGCCACGCCC
>Ga0163144_10007397_pt1 | contig 24091 bp, 18 predicted proteins | sample OliLak19BULKMAT1_FD_123175 | JGI IMG/M metagenome (GOLD analysis project Ga0163144, IMG submission 123175) | Freshwater microbial mat bacterial communities from Lake Vanda, McMurdo Dry Valleys, Antarctica - Oligotrophic Lake LV.19.BULKMAT1 | ecosystem: Environmental > Aquatic > Freshwater >...
GACCACCTTAAAGAATATATCAAATAGTAGTAATTAAAACCTGTTAGCGTGTGCTAGCAGGTCTAATCTACATTTGCTAATTTGAAAATACAACATTATTTATGGGCGAATTATGCGCTAAAAAGCGTATAATTTGTAGTACTAGTTATGGCTAATATTGAGGGAACAAAGAGTGGAGTCGTTGAGAAGATTGCTTTGAAAAAGGCTTCTTCTAGTCTATTGAAGCCTTCAGATTTTGTTCATTTACATAACCACACTCAATATTCTCTACTTGACGGGCTTACGAAGATCGGTAAACTCGTCGATTTTGTAAAAGATTCTGGTATGAAGGCAGTTTCTATCACTGATCACGGTACTTTGTCGGGCTGGATAGAATTCTATAAGACTTGCAAGGCGAGTGATATTAAACCGTTACTTGGCCTTGAGACATATATCGCGCAGCGAAGCCTCCATGACAAAGATCCTGCCAAGGACCGTTCTCGTTACCACTTGATACTTATAGCCATGAATGATGTTGGCGTGCGAAACATCATGCAACTTTCTACAACGGCGAACCTAGAGGGTTTCTATTATTATCCACGTATCGACCATGATGTTCTCGAGAAATATTCTGAGGGAGTCATTGTGCTGTCTGGTTGCATGGGGAGTGAAATAGGTCAGGCGTTAAAAGACAACCGAGATAAAGACGCTCTTGAACTAGCAAAATGGTATAAAAGCGTCTTTGGTGATAGATACTATCTTGAAGTTCAAGATCATGGTCACCCCGATAACCCGCTTCATAGTACCGAGCAGTTTGCAATAAACCAAAAAGTTATAGCAATTGGAAAAGAACTCAGCATTAAATGCGTCGTCACTAGTGATGCCCACTATCTTAAACACGAAGACCAAGATGCTCATGAGGTGCTGCTATGTGTCGGTACGGGATCGTACCTGAGCGATACGAATAGAATGTCGCTCAAAGACTATCCACTCCACGTTGCTACTCCAGAAGAGATTATCTCTCGGTGGGGCAAGGATCATCCAGAGTTTGTAGCCACAACTGCGGAAATTGCCGATAGAGTAGATTTTGATTTTGAACTCGGCAAAATACTCATCCCTAAATTTGAAGTTCCGAAAGGTGAAACTGAAAAATCTTACCTAGATACACTCGCGTGGCGTGGCTTGGCCTGGAGATATGGCAAGAAAGACAGATTCAATGAGCTCACAGTAGCCCAGGCAAAGAAATCTATGCCAAAAGACATCGTAGAGCGCGCAGAATTTGAGCTTGGTGTCATAGATAAGATGGGTTTCAATGGGTACTTCTTGATCATTTGGGACTTTATAAAATGGGGGAAAGATAACGGTATCGTGTTTGGACCTGGTCGAGGTTCGGCAGCAGGTTCGGTAATATCATACTCACTACGGATTACTGAGCTTGATCCGCTTGAATATGATTTGTTATTTGAAAGATTCCTTAACCCTGACCGTATATCCATGCCCGATATTGATATAGATATTGCCGACGACCGCCGTGATGAAGTGATAGAGTATTGCCGTGAAAAATATGGCAAAAATAGAGTTGCAAATATAGTTACTTTTGGCAAAATGGCTGCACGAAATGCAGTACGTGACACCGCTCGTGTGCTGGAAGTTCCATATGCTGATGCTGATCGACTCTCAAAGATGATACCTCCACCAGTACAGGGACGGCACATACCGCTTGCAAAATCGCTTAAAGACGTGCCTGACCTAAAGGCTGAATACGAAAGTAACCCGACGAGTCGGCGGGTATTTGATATGGCAGTTCAGCTAGAGGGTACAATAAGGAGCCACGGCGTTCATGCAGCCGGTGTTGTGATTGCCCCAGATGATATTGTAAAATTTGTCCCACTTGAAATGGCGCAAAAAGGAGTGGTGACAACACAGTTCTCGATGAATCCTATAGAAGATCTCGGGCTATTGAAGATGGACTTTTTAGGGCTTTCGAACCTAACAATCATCAAAAACTGTCTTCGTATAATTAAGAAAGTCTATAAAGAGGATATTGATCTTCTTGGTATACCGCTTGATGATACTGCTACATATGATTTATTGCGGCGTGGGGATACGACAGGCATCTTCCAGTTTGAATCATCAGGTATGAAAAAATATCTAAAAGAGCTAAAGCCAACAGTTTTTGAAGATGTAATTGCTATGGGTGCGCTTTATAGGCCTGGACCGCTGTCTGCAGGGCTAACGGACAGCTTTATAAAAAGGAAGAACGGTCAAGAAGAAATTAGCTACGCTCATCCGCTTATGGAAAAAGCCCTGGGCACGACATTTGGGGTATTAGTTTACCAAGAGCAAGTTATGCAAGTATCAAGAGATGTGTGTGGATTTACGGGTGGCGAAGCAGATACCCTTAGAAAGGCGATAGGAAAAAAGAAGTTAGATGTAATGGAAAAAATGAAGGTGCAGTTTGTAGATGGGGCCGTGAAAAATGGTGTGGCGCTTGAGGTAATTGAAAAGTTCTGGCAGGATTTACTAGGGTTTGCGGACTACTGTTTTAACAAATCACACTCGGCATGTTATGGTTTGATTTCATATCAGACAGCATATCTTAAGGCCCATTATCCAAGTGCTTTTATGGCCGCCGTGATGACCAGCGACTGGGATAACATCGACCGCTTGGCTATCGAGATAGCAGAGTGCCAGCACATGGGGATAGAAGTATTGCCTCCAAGCGTGAACTACTCGTACCATGAATTTTCGGTGAAGGATAATAAGAATGACGTGAGTGCGGAGATTCGATTTGGAATGGATGCGATAAAGAATGTAGGTAGGGGCGCTGTAGAAGAGATTTTAAGGGCGCGGGGAGACGGTGAGTTTACTTCAATAAATGACTTTATTTCAAGGGTTAGTTCGCGCATTGTCAACCGTAAGACCTGGGAAAGTTTGATAAAGACCGGAGCGATGGATGAATTTGGAGATAGGGGCAGCCTTCTTAATTCGCTTGATACAGTAATTGCTATGGCCACAAAGATCCAGAAGGAGCGTTCGAGCGCTCAGGTTGATCTGTTTAGTGACAGTACCGACCCGACAACTTCAATACCACCGATTCAGCTTGTACCCCCCGCAGAGCCACTCCCAGCACATAATTATCTTGTTTGGGAGAGAGAGTTACTTGGACTCTACCTGAGCCACCACCCGCTCGATGATTATGGCGTGTATCTTGAAGAGAATGCCGTACCTATTAGCCAGCTTACACCAGACCGAGATGGCCAGCTAGCTACGATAGGTGGAACAATTGCAGAAATACGACAGATAACAACTAAAAATGGTCAGAGTATGGCATTTGTTAAATTAGAAGACCGTTCGGGTGAGACCGAACTTGTGATATTCCCAAGCCTATTCAAAGACAGTCAGGATATATGGCAAAGAGATAACGTTATCCAGTCGACTGGTAGAATATCTGCACGTGACAAAAACGGCGAGCTAAGTGGCGCTGTTAAATTTATGCCGGATAGCGCTATTAAAATCGACCTAGAAAAAGCCAAAAACTATGTATCGACAGGTGCTCGCGTAGAAATAGGCGCCAAGGGTACGCGTGGATCGAATAAACAAAAAACTGATCCAACGGAAAAGACACCGACAAAAAAAGATAAGGTAAGCAAGCTCTACCTGCGCATTATTGATGATTCAAAGCCAAAGATTATGCAAGATATTAAACTTGCCCTAGACGAGTACAAGGGTAGCAGTGAGGTCGTACTGGTGCTGGGCGAACCGGCAAAAAAACAAGCAATTAAGTTGCCATTTACCGTTACTATCGATGAACTGCTAACACGAAGATTAGCTGATATCGTTGGGGCCACCAACGTTGTTGTCCAATAGTATTAATTGTGGATTTTTGGGATAAGCGGAAGGTGCCGCAAAAACCTTCTGATTTCCACAATTGTACCTGCGAGCACAAGTACTGCACCAATTCCTAGTCCAGCATAAGCAATTTTAAGTGATAATTTCGGTTGCTCAGTGGAGGCGACCGCTAATGTTCCGGAAGTCGCTGTACCGTTTTCTGTATCCTTCATACCTGCGATCACCGGATGATCTACTGCAGCGGCAGATTTTTGCTCGTCAGTTATAGGCGCTTGAACAACTTCATTTAGTGACTCCTGAACTGGCGGCTGTACGGCCGGAGGAGCCGGGGCAGAAGTTGAAGCTGGTGCAACCGTTGCAGTGGGAGCGCTTGACTGTGGTAGCGCATAGTGCGCAGCCACAAGGTAGACATTTGCATATGTCGTGCCGTTATAGGTAAATGATGGTACGAATGCGATCCCATAACCTACCTCAGTAAAAGTAGTGCTAAGTAAATTTGCGCGGTGGCCGGGGCTATTGTACCAGCCATCTGAGACTGAGCTTGCCGACTGGTTAGTAAGTGCTAAGTTCTCGCCTGCAGTTGTATAGCTATAGCCGACAGAATCAAAGAAATTCCATGGAGTAGTACCGTCGGGTGAGTTATGCGCAAAGTAACTATTTTCTGCCATATGATTCGCTTTTGCTTGCGCAGAAGAGGTGAGCTTCGCATTTATGGTTAGATTGGCTAGACCGGCATTAATTCTGTATTGATTGGACAGGTCTGCTACTTCACTCGTGCCAAATGCAATTGTTGTAGGAGCATTTACGCCCTGTAACGTTAACGTAATAATTGAGAGGAATAACCCAAACATGACCATAATGTGGCCGTATCTAGGACTTCTTTTTGATACCCCCGAGTTCATACTAGATAGTATATCGGTTGGTAGGCTATGTGCATAGTGCGTAGAGTGCAATTCCCGCAGCAACTGAAACGTTGAATGACTCCTTTTTGCCGAGCATTGGGACCTCAACGGATTGAGAACAGAGCTTGAGGATGACCGGGTCTATACCCTCCACTTCACTGCCGAGGATTAGACTGAAGGGAGCGTCGAGCATTAAGTCACCTAGTGGTACAGAAGTAGGTGTCTGTTCTAGTGCAACGATAACTATACCGTCGTTATTTAGTCGGTTAATTAGATCAAAAATGTCAGAGTATAGCACTATCTCGACCGATTCTTCTGCTCCAAGAGCAGTTTTGTGTATGTCTTTTGTGAGCTTTGCAGAAATGTGGGGTAGTCTTGTGTCACCCGGCACAAGCGGGTAGGGTGAAATACCTCCGATATAGACCTTCTTGACTCCAAATCCATCACACGTTCGTAGAATCGAACCAACATTATAGGTTGAGCGAATATCATGGATGATTAAAGAGTCGAGGTGCATTAAACCTATTCTACAGTATAGTATCAAGCCAATATATACCATATATATGCGAGTGCGAATAATTGGTATATGAATTGTTTTTTAGAATCATGAATCTATCGGTTGAGTGGTATCGCGTATAGAGTGGTTAATGGGGTATACTTAAGCGGTATGGCAGAAAATGCTCGAGTTAACGACGAACAAAATACCCTGAAACGATCTCATATCTTGAGGATCCAGTACTTAGACACGTCTGCAATTCAAAGTAAGGCACTTTTTAAAGATTTGATGCCACTTGCGGAACTGTATGATCTGCGCTTAATTCCGATTCGAGTATCTGAGAACCCGAATCAAATTATTTTTGGTGTCACCACAAATACTTCTCAGACGACGATGAATGCACTACGTCAGCGGTTCGCTGACTATCAAGTAAGTTTTGCGCTCATATCAGACTCTGGGTATCGAGAGTATATGAAGCTCTACGATCCACCAAAAGAGGTGGTATACCAGGATATTCAGATTACAGGGACATCAGACAAGGCAGGGATCGACCAGATTAGCGCGACGCTCGCACAGGTACGCGCTGATGATATGCTGGCCTTTATCGTACAGCAAGCATTTAAGCTCAAAGCTAGTGATATACACCTTGAAACGGTCAGATCTGGTGCACGAATACGATTTCGTGTCGATGGAGTTTTACACCCTATTGCAGAGCTAGACCACGATAAATATCGACAACTCAGTGGAGCACTGGCAAGCGCTGCCAATATATCAACAGGTGTAAGTGAGGCTCAGACTGGTCAAATCAACAAATCGTACACCCTCGCAGATGGTAGTGCGGTAACTGTGAACCTGCGTGTTGAGGCAGTGACCGCTATACATGGCATCGACGTGGTGCTTCGGCTGTTCAACTTTAAACCAGAGATGCTTGCACTCGATAAGCTTGGGCTAGAAGTATATGAGCAGGAAGTGTTCCGCGACATCATCAAGCACCCGAATGGTTTAGTGTTGATTGTCGGACCGACTGGATCCGGTAAGAGTACGACTCTCTATACACTAATAAATGAGCTTAATAATCCTGAACGTAAAATCATTACTCTTGAGGACCCTGTCGAATATCAGATTGAGGGCATCACCCAGATTCCAATCGATACACGTAGTGGAGCGTCTTTTGCTGATGGACTCCGTGCGGTGCTTCGGCTTGACCCGGATGTCGTAATGGTTGGTGAAATCCGTGACACCGACACAGCAAAAACTGCTTTGCAGGCGTCGCTTACAGGGCACCTCGTGCTAAGCACGTATCATGCATCTAGCGCAGCAGCAGCTATGACCAGAATGCTTGACGCCATGGGCGAGAACCCGCTCTTTATTTCGGCCATACGACTAATTCAGGCGCAGAGGCTTTGTCGACGACTCGACGACCAGACAAAAGTAGAGTATAGACCCGACGAGGCATTAAAAGCACAACTTGCAAGAGTATTTGCAGAAATGCCGAGCGGAGTTAAAACTCCTGATGTTAACGATATTGTGCTCTATCGCCCAGGCTCTACCCCTGAGCGACCATTTGGGTATGATGGTCAGATCGCACTTCGTGAAATGATGCTGATGGATGAAGGACTCGCCTCACTGCTAAAAAAACCAAAGAATGAAATTGCCGCAATTGATATAGAGCGAAAAGCAGTCGAAGATGGTCGTATGCTCACCATGCTCCAGGACGGTGTGCTGAAGGCTCTTGAAGGCAAGACGTCACTCGAAGAAGTATACCGTGTTGTTGGCTAGAACCCCGGGATGTCGACGGCTTTATCGAGCCGATGAGCCAGCCCCATCAATATGAGTGGGTAGCTTGAGCGCTGTGGTACTGCAGTTGGTGTGTATGACGATTCATCTGTCGGAGCAAATGCAGATGGGGAGCCTAAGAACTCATAGCCAGAAGTACCGCTGTGGTTGATTTGGGCGAGTTGCCGTGCTATATTCGCCACCTGAAGCCTTCTTTTTTCTTCGACAAAACTTTCGAGCTCTGCTATGTCCAACTGCTGCATTAACATGTCGATAATTGGTAAGGCCTTTTCGAGCCACTCGGCTCGATTGTTGAGAGAATCTACTTCAATGCAGGGTATGTCTTGCCATTCACGAGTAATTAACCGGCTATGAGGAATAAACTGAGTTGCACCAGTGCGAGGGTTGACGCCAACTGTCATCGTGAACTGACCAACAGAAGCGTCGGCAATTATCTTGGGTGTGCAACGGTAGCTACATGGGCTTAAGACAAGATCGTGGTCGGTAATACTATTATCTGGTTGAGGCACGCCAACTACAACGAGTGACAGTGTCGTCGCGTCCAATGTCTCTGCCTGGTAAAGTATAAGCTCTTCAGCATGGATGTTAGCTGTGTCGCCCGGCTCTGGTTTAAGGTTGTAGCCAAATACTCGGTACATTTTACTGGAGCTTCCAAACAAGCTGGCTCCTGCCACAACAAAACAGTCTCTGTGAGATACCGCCATCGGGAGCGCTTCGTTCCAGGCTTGACGTGCGACATCGTAGGTATCGAGCATTGCCTGTCTGTATATCTCAGTTAGCGTAGCCGATGAGTCTAATTCGAATTCGTAGTGCGGGGGTGCCTTTAATACACGTAGCATTCCTTGTTCGATAGATGATCTTTCAGACATATTAATTACATTGTAGATTGTGGCCCAACATTTAAAAAGTATAAGAGTTTTGACTTATATACAAATTGCTCTTGCTTGCTAACGAATTTACTAGGTGAGTATACTGAGTGAATGAATATAAGTGGACCCAATGGATTTGAGTTAATCCGATCACCTATGGAATATCTCTGTCGGCTCGTTATTGCCAATGAAACAGGTGAGAAAGAAGCTGGGAGTAAATATGAAGCAGAACTCATCGAAATGGGCTATGAAGTACGGCCCAGTCTTGATAGACATATTCGTCCGAAGGCCCGGGTATTAGTTGCTCCATTGGGTAGTCATAGTTTACAAGAAGCACTTGGTATAAATGACAATGTAGAAGTACGGTTAGTAGATGCTATGGTATTAGATTTTTCTAGTACTGGAGCAATGGCAGTTCGGACGGTGGTTCTGATTCCTGTACGTCCGGTATACCGGACTGCAAGATTTATCGATGGAACAGCGTCTGGGCGGCTGCTCACTCTCGGCAAACCTGGTGGGCCTGAGAGTGTGTCTATCTGATTACTGCTGCAACTGCTGAGGCTATTCGGGGATTCAAAGGGCTTGGGATTATTTCAGTAGCTGATGGATGGTCTATCAGCCCGGCTATGGCCATTGCAGCTGCTATCTTGTGATCGACAGTAAATTCTTTAATTCCGTTATCGAGTGCACCCCTGAATATACCTGGGAAGGCAAGGACATTATTAACTTGGTTCGGAAAATCCGAACGTCCAGTTGCGACTACCGCTGCACCTGCGCCAAGAGCTAATTCCGGCATGATTTCCGGTTCTGGGTTTGCAAGTGCAAATACGACTGCATTGTCGTTCATGACTCGTATATCTTCGGGGCTCAACATTCCTCCTTTAGAAACACCAATGACAATGTCAGCACCAACAAGTGCATCGTGTAGGCTATATGTTCGCCCTGGGGCAAGTAGGTTGAGGCCTGCAAGGTATTGCTTACTTGGTGTGAGGTCGGTTCTGTCGGAAGTGATCGCGCCTTTCGTGTCTACTGCTATTATTTCGGGTTTCGAGTAGATTTCAAGTAGGTGGGCAATTGCTGTCCCAGCAGAACCAGCACCTATGAGCACAATGCGACACTGGTCGAGCTTTTTGCCGACAACCTTCATAGCGTTGATTAGTCCGGCAAGTACAACAATTGCGGTGCCATGTTGGTCGTCGTGCATAACCGGAATATCGAGCTCTGCGATAAGTCGCTCTTCTATTTCAAAACATTTCGGTGCCGATATGTCTTCTAGATTAATGGCTCCAAAACTTTTAGAAATTGCTTTAACGGCTGCGACAATTTCGTCTGGCTCGTGAACATCGAGGACGATTGGAACTGCATCGACACCAGCAAAGTGCTTGAATAGCATAGCTTTACCTTCCATAACTGGCATGGCTGCTTCTGGGCCAATGTCACCAAGCCCGAGCACTGCCGAACCGTCCGAAATAACTGCAACAAGGTTGTTTGTCCACGTGTAGGTGCTAAGAAGAGACGGATCTTTCGCGATTACTCTCGATACTTCAGCTACTCCAGGACTATAAAAAGTGCTAAGGGCTTCCAGCGAGTCAGGGAGCGCTCTAAGTGACATACTGATTTTGCCTTTGAGTCTTTTATGTTCATCAAGTGCTTTTTGGTAAATATCGATCATGTTTATAAGTATACGCTACAGGTTTTGTATTTTCATTGACGTGACATATTGCGGTACAGCTCATTGATTCTGTAGTTACTAACGAACGAAGCGTGGAACGAGCATCGTGGGCTGCTAATCTGTTGCATTGAGAGGGTAAATCATGTATAATTGACCGAAGTCGAAACAATAATTGTTTTTAAGAGAGAGTTTATCTAATGCAAAGTCTTACTCAAAAAGTACAAGCTAAGTATATGAAGTCCCAAGTTGTGGACGTCCATTCTGGTGATACGGTACGTGTTTATCAGGAAATTGTTGAAGGTGCAAAAAAACGCGTTCAGATGTTTGAAGGAATGGTTATCCGGGTTACTCGCAAAGGTAGCCTTACGAATTCAGTCACTGTTCGTAAAATTGCGAGTGGTGTTGGCGTAGAGAAATCATTTATGCTCCATGCACCATCTGTGATCAAGGTTGAAGTCACAAAGCGTACAAAAGTACGACGTAACTTCCTCACCTATATGCGCGCCCGAAGCGGTAAGAGCACGCGACTTGCAGGCGTTGCCTTTGACAAAGAGTCAGTTAACACAGTTCGTGACGACAAAGCCGAAGCCGAGCTTGAAGCAATGAAAGCCGCACAAGAAGCCGAACACGAAGCCAAGATGGCAGAAGAAACAGCTGTAAAGTCAGCCGAAGAAGCAAAAATAGCGGAAGCACTGGCTGCCCGCGAAACAGTACCAACTGAATAAATTCGGACATTCATACTAAAATAACCTTCCACAAATCGGGAGGTTGTTTTAGTATGAGTTAATGAGCACAACATCAATTGGCCGTGAAGCTGAGGATAACGTCGCTGAGTACTTGATTGCTCAAGGATATAAACTAATAGACCAAAATTGGCGAACAAAGTACTGTGAGATTGATCTTATAATGTCAAAAAAAGGGGTCGTTTACTTTATAGAAGTAAAGTATCGAAAAACAGACGCGTTTGGGAGCGGTCTTGAATATATAACTCCAAAAAAACTAAAACAAATGAAATTTGCAGCAGAGCTGTGGCTTGCAAGTAGTTCGTGGATAGGAGACTCTATGTTAGCTGCAGCTGAGATCCAACATGAGCATCCTCAGGCGATCGAACTTTTTGAGCTACTCTGACAATCACCCCGCCACTCTCTCTAAAAACACATCTGGGAGGGCAGTTATTGACTATGGGGTTACCATGAAATCCCGCTTCTACGACAACAGGGCACCGGGCAGAATCACATTCATCGCGTAGCGCGTACTGAATTTGAGCGACAGTAGGGTCTGTTTCTCTGGAAGTGCACACTGCTAATGGACGTACGTTGCGAGACATAAGAAGCCTATTATACCATACGCTATGATAAAGTAAAGTTCCTGAGCCACTCCAACACAAACTCATTATCGCGTTTTTTCCAGGCTGATTGCCAGGCGATGGTTTCTTTGCCCTGTTCAAATGCCCGTACGCTGCCAAATATATCAACACTACTGAAGAATGCGGTGTAGTCGGCGAGATGTTCGTCGGTTGCAAATCCACGAGCGCAGAATCGAAGGTAGTAATCAATTTCTTTCTCTTTGCTAAAGTTTCTCGCAACCCAGTCCCAGTTGTTTTTTACCCAATCCCACGCCAGCTGCTTATTGTGTCTATTACTGAGCGCATAGGCAATCCAATAGAGTGAATCTTGCAGCTTTACTTCGTCAGTAGTAATCATATTAAGTGATCTTGTAAATAGTTTCATATCTTTGAAGCTTACAAGAGAAACAGCAAGAGCAGTACGCTCACCTGGGATGGTGTTGGATTTGTACCATTTAAGCAGTGTCTCATACGTTTTTTTGTCAGCGAGCTCACGAACAGCTGTGTGATACACGACAGAGCGAACATCCGGACGAATATCTTCAGGAGTTTTGGCTTCTATGAACTGCTCTAAAGCCCAACAGGTGACTGCCTTATCATTTGCATAAGAAGCTGCGGATAGGAGTGATGGTCGGAGAAGTTCATCGTCGACAGATTCGCCAGCAATTTTTTCGATTGAAAGACGTCTTAAGTTTGGCTCAATGACACTCAAGATGACTGGTTTTTGTGCATCAAACGAATCACTCAAGATATTGCGACATTCTGCAAATTCACCTAGCACGGTACTCAGAAGTGCTTCGTTCGTGTAACTTTTGCATCTGACAGCAAGCTCAAGTGCTTCAATAATTGAGTGGTAGCCTGCTTTGGCAGCTTCGGCTGCATCGTTTAGAAGACCGAGTGCGTCGACCGGATTCATTGATTGATCGTCCAGACTTTTTTCTAGTACCTTCTTTATTGGCCCGGAGTATATGGTTCGGTAAAATCCGGACTGACCTGCATTTAATTTTTGGAGTCCTGGTAGAGCCATGGATTTTTCAGAAAACAGAACGTCATCGGACTTATTTCGCATAAGTGGTATCGGCCATAGTGATGAATCTTCTGCATGTGTAGGATTTGTAAAAAAGCGACTTTGGCTGAGAGTAGATTTGACGGCATCGGACTGCACAGAAATGAGTGGGAATCCAGGCTTTTTTGTCCAGGTAGCCATGAATTCTGCGACATCTTTACCTGATGATTCGCTCCAGGCAGTCCAAAGGTCATTGGTTTCGGCATTGCCATAGGCGTGACGCTTTAGGTAGATACGCAGTCCGTCACGGAAAGCATCCTTACCTATGTAGTTATAGAGCAAATTAATGACAGCGCAACCTTTATCATAACTAATACTGTCAAATGCTGAGCGAATTTCGTCTGGGCTATTGATCTTTACGACAATTGGGTGGGTATTTTCGAGCGAATCGGCACGAAGGCCTATCATGAGGTCATTAGTCGCAAACTGTTCCCACATTTTCCATTCCGGGTAGAGTTCGTCGCGCACAAGATATGGGATCCACGAGGCGAAACCTTCGTTGAGCCAGAGATCTTCCCACCAGCGCATAGTGACAAGATTGCCAAACCATTGATGGGACATCTCGTGAATGACAACATCAGCTACGTACTGTTTGTCAGATAGGTCAGATAATAGAGGGTCGTAAAGGAGAGCAGATTCTCTAAATGTGACACATCCCCAGTTTTCCATTGCTCCGGCAGCGAAATCAGGGAGGGCTATTTGATCAAATTTTTTGAGGGGGTATGGTACGTCAAAATAATCGTCTAAAAAGTCCATTGATTTGCATGCAACCTCTAGCGCGTAAGACAGCTTGCCCTCGTGAACCGGGGTAGCATAGGTACGGACCTTCACACCATGATTCGATAATGCCTCTTCGTAGATAAATTCTCCGCTTACCCAGGCAAGTAGGTAAGTGCTCATAATCGGAGTAGGTTCGAAGGTGGTTGTTTTTCGATCTTTGTTCACAACATCATTAATTATTGGCATGTTCGATATAGTGACATCGTCGCTAGCCGTGGTAATGCTGAGGCTAAATGTAGCTTTTGCCTCAGGCTCATCAATACACGGAAATACTTCGCGTGCATGGTGGCTCTCAAACTGAGTAGCTAGAAGCCGTTTTTGCATGCCATCATGTTCAAAAAAACATGGATAAAGCCCATGCATCGGCCTGGTAATCGTACCGCCAAACTTTATTTCAATACTCGCACTCCCAATTTGTGAATCGGGTGCAGAAATGATTAATTCCTGAGCTTTTTCATCGATTCTAAAGTCATACGATTGACCATTGACTTGAACTATTTGGATATCGAGCCCTGAACAATGGAGCGTGAGCGGAAACTTTTGGTAATCTCCGGTTATTGTAACTAATCCACTAAATGTGAGAGATTCGGCGTCTTGATCGACTAAGAGATCGTAATTATAGGGCTTAAAGTAGTCAATGAGTCGTTTTACAGGTTGTTGCATGCCTATAAGCGTATAGGTAGATGCCCTATAGGGTCAAGCAAACGCATGGAAAGTGCCGCTGGTCTTATACTATATGGTGATGTATAATGTGTGGAGCAGCACCGGACCAAAAAAGGTTCGGGTTTTTTATAGGAAGTACCCTTCAGGGCTGTCAATTGAAGTAAAAAGTAAATTAAAGGATATAAATAATGAACGACGAACTAGATATCAAACAATTAGTAGCAGCTATCAGCATGATAGCCGAAGAAAAAAACTTGCCAGAAGCAACGGTGCAAGACGTTATCCAACAAGCGTTAGCAGCTGCATGGCGCCGAGACTATGGCGACAGGGACATGGATGTGCGAAGTGAGCTCAACTTAACTAACGGTGATCTAAGAGTATTTGTTCGCAAGACAGTAGTTGAAGAAATAGAAAATGATGTGTACCAGCTTAGCTTAGAAGATGCCAAAAAAGAGAAGAAAGATGCAAAACTTGATGATGTTATTGAGTACGAGCAGGATGTAAAAGACTTCGGTCGTGTTGCTGCTCAGACTGCAAAACAAGTGATTTTACAGAGAATCCGCGAAGCAGAACGTGAAGTTGTCATGGGCGAGTATGAAGACAAGATCGGTACGCTTGTAAATGCAGTCGTAGCGCGTGTAGAAGGCCGAATTATACGGCTTGAACTAGGCAAGGCCCAGGGTATCATGCCGATGAGTGAACAGATCCAAGGCGAGCGTTACTATCCAGGTCAGAGACTAAAAGTCTACCTCAAAGATATCGAACGAGGCTTTAAGGGTCCGCAGTTAATCGTATCTCGTGGATGTCCAGAATTTGTCGTTCACCTATTTAGATCAGAAGTTCCAGAAATGGAAACTGGCGCAGTAGAAATAAAAGATGTTGCCCGTGAAGCAGGTGTACGCACAAAACTAGCAGTATTTAGTACGACTCCAGGCGTTGACCCAGTAGGAACATTCGTCGGTGGGCACGGCACGCGTGTTCAGGCAGTTATGGGTGAAGTTGGCGAACAAGAAAAAATCGATATCATCGTTTGGGCAGAGCGCCCAGACGAGTATATCTCGAACGCCCTATCTCCTACTAAGGTAACTCGAGTGAAAATTGAAGGCAATCGTGCAACAGTTGTTGTGCCACAAGATCAGCTATCTGTTGCGATTGGTAAGAGTGGTCAGAATGTTCGTCTTGCAAGCAAGCTCACTGGCTATGAAATTGACCTATCGGCTGAAGAAGTTCAGACTGATAGTAATGGCGAAGTAAAGAAGCCAAAGCTCAAGAAAAAAGACGAGCTCGAATCAGCACTACTTGACGCCATCAACGACGAAGGTGTCACCGAAGCTGAAGTAAAAGCAGAGTAGGTAAGCTGGGCATTATTATAAATTAGCACTCTTGACGCTGGAGTGCTAATTTGTGCTATACTGGATTTACAAACTAAAATGAGCCGTAAGCTTCCATATATATCATTTTCTATTCCTTACACTTACGACTACAAGGAGTATCATGCCACCATTATCACCAGAGTTCCAAGATTTTTTGAATCACCTTACTGACAACGCATTGATGAGCTTGCAACACGCCGAAATTATCGCAAAGGGAAGTGGTTCGAGCTATGTAGGTACAGAACACATACTCGTTGGGGTGCTCACACAGGCTGAATCTGTCGGGTCACAGATGCTACGGGATAATGGAGTCACTGTAGATAAAGCTCAGACGGTGCTACTTGGCAACAAACCGCTGACCATGAAAGCCGGAGCAAAGGGCTTGAGTGAAACAGCAAAGCTCACGCTCAAAACTGCCTATGAACTATCACAGGAATTTAACCAAGATATGTGCGGTACCGAGCATATCTTGTTTAGCCTGCTCAACCAACGAAATTCTCGCGCTACAGAACTGCTCAGAGGATTAAACATAAATGTTGATATCTTGGCCGCTCAGCTTGAGAACTTTTTACATAAGCAAAGTCAGGAAGGCCCAGCAGGTGTAAAGACTAAGCGAAAAAGTGCAGGCAAATCAGCGCTCGATTATTTTGGTACTGATATAACCGACATGGCGCGACAAGGGAAATTGGACCCTGTGGTGGGGCGTGAGACACAGATCAAACGCATGATTACCATTCTTAATCGTCGTGGGAAAAACAACCCTGTTCTCATAGGTGAAGCAGGAGTTGGAAAAACGGCCATTGTTGAAGGACTTGCTCAAAAAATTATAGCCGAGGACGTACCAGACAACCTTCTCGATAAACGAATTATTATGATCGACGTTGCTGGGATGGTCGCAGGCACAAAGTACCGTGGTGAGTTTGAAGAACGCCTCAAAAAAGTAATGTCCGAACTTCAGGAAGATAAAAAAACCATCGCATTTATTGATGAACTACACTTGATTATGGGTGCAGGCTCTGCTGAAGGCTCTTTAGATGCTGGCAACATCCTCAAGCCCGCTCTGGCACGAGGTAAAATACAAGTTATTGGAGCGACAACAACTGACGAATATCGAAAACATATCGAAAAAGATGCAGCACTAGAGCGACGATTCCAGCCGGTCATTGTACCCGAAACAAGCCAGGCCGAGACATTGGCAATTTTGCGTGGGCTCAAAAAACACTACGAGGAGTTTCATGGGGTGGAAATCAGCGATGCAGTGCTTGAAGATACGGTACTAATGGCTAAGCGTTATGTGGCCGACCGATTTATGCCTGACAAGGCGATTGATCTACTCGATGAAGCATCTGCTCATCTGCGTGTGGGGCGCGGAAAGACAGACCCAGCAGAACGTAAACTTATGAAAGACATCCGTTTGATGACAATTCGGATGGAAGAGGCTGTTGAGACAGAAGACTATGAAAAAGCTGCTCGCTATAAGCAAAAAGTCAGTCAGCTTCAAGAAAATATTGACGCACTAAAGAAAAAACAGGCTGGGTCTAAGCGACTCCAGCTTACACAGGACGACATTGCTGATGTGATTGCGTCTATGACAGGTATACCAGTGTCGAAGGTCTTAAAAAGTGAAGCCAAGCAACTGATGAATCTCGAGAAGACATTGACTGAGCATGTAAAAGGTCAGGAAGAAGCCGTGACTGCTGTGTCTCGTGCCATTAGACGAAACCGCGCTGGTATTGCTCATGAAAAACGACCGATTGGAAGTTTTGTGTTTCTTGGTCCCACGGGAGTCGGTAAGACAGAGCTGGCACGTGTGCTTGCGCGTGAATTTTTTGGAAGTGAAAAAGCACTCATAAAGATAGATATGAGCGAATTTTCTGAGCGCCACACAGTATCGAGACTCGTTGGTGCGCCTGCTGGCTACGTGGGGTATGAAGATGCGGGTGAACTCACCGAAAAAGTTCGAAGACAACCATATAGTCTCGTTTTACTTGATGAAATAGAAAAAGCTCATCCTGACGTGTTCCATTCACTACTCCAGATACTTGAAGATGGTGTGCTTACAGATGCAAAAGGCAGAAAGGTCGACTTTACTAATACAGTCGTGATAATGACAGGCAATATTGGTGCAGAAAAACTACAAAAAGAAGTAAATCTCGGATTTTCCGTAAGCACCAAAGATGACGAAAAAGAACTAGATGCACTGCACGAGAAAAACAAGGCAAGTGTCCATGATGCACTCAAACGATTTATGCGCCCCGAGCTAATCAATCGTATCGACAAAATCATTGTGTTTCGTGCGCTTTCAAAAGACGTCATACGAACGATTGTCGATGTTCAGCTTGATGACTTGCGCCGAAGGCTCACAAAGCAGCAGCTCGGTTTGGTAATTAGTAAACAGGCCAAAGAATTCTTACTTGAAAAAGGGTATGATAGCAAAAATGGTGTCCGTCCGCTTCGCAGGGTCATACAAGACGATGTCGAGGATATCATTGCGGAAAATATACTTTCTGGTAGCTATAGCAAGGGTGATGTGGTCGGAGTGACGCTTAAAAAAGGTGTACTGAATTTTGCACTTGAAAAAGAATAAGCACACAGCAGGGTATAATTAACCTATGAAGCTGGTCAAAAAACTATTGAGCGCTGTATTAGTACTTGCTGTACTAACGGGAGCATTCTTTGTGGCGACTCAACCCAGAGCAATAGCTGACTGGTGGTTGCTCCGCGACTATGTACCGGGACAAATCATTGTTACAATTGCCGACAAGACAGCAATGACTGATGAAGCACGACGGATATTTTATATTTACGACCCACGAGTTGAAAATAGCGAAGTTTTTAATACGCACTGTACTATTCGTGAAGTATCAATTGTGCTCGGGTGTTATAACGGCTCTAAAATATATATGTTCAATGTAACCGATCCTCAACTAAGCGGCGTGCTAGAAGTGACAGCCGCGCACGAAATGCTACATGCGGCGTATGATCGTCTGAGCACTGATGAACGAGAACGAGTAGATAGACTAACACAGAAGCAGTTCCAAAAACTGACTGATGAGCGGATCATCACAACCGTAAAAGCTTATAGAGCACGTGACCCGTCAATTGTGCCAAATGAACTGCATTCGATCCTTGCGACTGAAGTACCAAACTTAGATCCTGAGCTCGAGCAGTATTACGGCCGCTATTTTTTAGACCGATCAAAGGTGGTGAGTTTGTCAGAGAGTTACGAGCAAGTATTTAGTGATATAAAGGCAAGGGTTGAGCGTCTCGATGCTGATCTGACACTTCTAAAAGCCCAAATTGATGGGCTTGAAAACGATCTCGGATTACGCGCAATAAGAATTACGAATGAAAAAAAGACACTAGACCAGCTGTATGATCAGGACAGAAGGGAAGAGTACAATGCCCGTGTACCGATCTACAACAACTCGGTGGAGTCGTATAATCAAGACCTTGCGAGCTATAGAACACTAATAAGTGAATATAATGATAAAGTTGCGATTCGAAATCAGTCTACAGTCGAGCAAAACAACCTCATCGACTCTCTGAGCTCGAAAGCAGCAGATCTTTAACGTATACTGTACATATGGCAAAAAAACAGAGAGTTGCGTATGTGTGTTCTTCGTGTGGAGCTGTCCATAGCTCGTGGGTTGGTCGATGTACGACTTGTGGCGAATGGAATACAGTACAAGAGCAACTCAATGTAACAACTGCTATGGCCGGTGCGAGTGGTAAGACGCTCGATCTAAGGAGTATCAGCCAAGTGTCGAAAGCCAAATCTGTCGAGAGGCTCAAAGTAGACATCGGTGATATTGATGAAGTACTCGGTGGCGGGATTGTGCCAGGAAGCGTCATACTCATTGCAGGCCAGCCTGGAATTGGTAAAAGCACTCTACTCATGCAAGTGGCGTCGTCGATAGCCAAGAAAAAGAGAGTAATATATATCTCTGGTGAAGAGTCAGCTGAGCAAGTTGCGATGCGAGCAACACGTCTCGGAGCTGGCGGTGAAGAACTTATTTTAACTACTTCTACTAGTGCGAACGATATCGCCGCCACGATATCTTCCGACAGTGCTGATCTTATTGTGGTCGACTCCATACAGACGTTAGCCTGTGCCGAAATTGCATCAGCTGCTGGGTCGGTGAGCCAAATAACCAACAGTACTCAGCTCATTTCTGCAGCCGCAAAAGGCTCTGGTACGGCGCTGTTAATCGTCGGCCACGTCACTAAAGAGGGGTCAATTGCTGGTCCTAAAGTTCTCGAGCACATCGTCGATGTCGTTTTGCAACTTGAGGGTGATCGGTATGGAGGTTTTAAGGTGCTACGAGCAATTAAAAACCGTTTTGGGTCGACCAACGAAGCGAGTATATTCGACATGGAAGAAGGGGGACTTCGCCCAGTCGATAACCCGTCGGCGGCACTGCTCGAGGAGAGGCAAATAAGCGATGGGTCTGTCGTGCTTGCAACGGTAGAAGGGACACGGCCACTGCTTGTCGAAGTGCAAGCATTAGTTAACACATCAAGTTATGGATACCCAAAGCGAGCAGCTTCTGGCTTTGACCTCAATCGGCTTAACCTGCTTGTCGCGGTGCTTGAGAAACGAACGAAACTAAATTTGTCTGACAAAGACATTTATATAAACATTGTAGGCGGCATAAAGATTCAAGATCCGGCTGCTGATTTGGCAGTCTGCCTGGCAATTGGATCGGCTGCAAAAGGGCTCAAACTATCGAGCGATGCGGTTGTTTACGGCGAGGTTGGTCTTTCAGGTGAGGTTCGCCACGTGCCGTATGCCGAAAAAAGAATTAGTGAAGCCAAAAAACTCGGCTTCGAGAAAGTGATAGGCCCACGCGTAAAGGGCAAAAAGTTAGCATTATTACATGAAATAAAAGATGTTCGGGACGCGCTCAATACATTTTTGAAATAGAAGGAATATATAAATTATATGGAAAACAACTTGTTAGTATTTTTGGGGAGTGCCAATTTGGTGGTGCTTACCGCGTTATTTATGCTCGTCCCAAAGAAATCAAAATTAGGATCTACAAAAGGTACAGGAAGGGCGCTCATTCTCGATAGTTGCTCACTAATCGATGGTCGTATTGTCGACCTTGCACAGGCAGGGTTTACTCCTGATAAACTCATCATCCCGAGCTTTATCATCCGTGAGTTACAAATGCTTGCCGACGGAAATGATAGTCAAAAACGCGAACGTGCTCGATTCGGACTCGACATTGCCAACCAGCTCAAAGAACTTGCTAGGGTGCAAGTTGTCGTTGATAGAACAGATTACGCGGACGTTCCACTTATAGACGACAAACTTGTAAGGCTCGCACGTCAAAGCGGTGCTCAGCTTTATACCACCGACTTTAACCTGGGTAAAGTAGCAGAAGTCGAAGGAGTAAAGGTTCTAAACGTCAACGAACTTGCTCAAAAACTCAAACCCAACGTACTGCCTGGCGAACTAATGCATGTGAAGGTCATTCAGAAGGGCTCAGGACGTGGACAAGGCGTGGGGTATGCAGAAGACGGAACGATGATTGTCGTAGAGCAGGCGGATCGTATGATTGGTAGAGACCTCGATGTAATAGTCGATCGCATGCACAATACATTTGCCGGCAAGATGATATTTGCCAAAATACCCACGTCACAACACACAGACTCAAAGCCAAATCAGACGAAACCGCGCGCTACCCGGCAGGTGAATAGAAAGCCAATCGTACGGCGTGAACCGGTGCAGACTGTAGAGACTGACGAAGCCTTTGTAAGTGATCTTAGGCGAGAGTTACGATAACACTAGAGCTGTAGAGTATGACCTACGATATTAGATGACCTACCGCCATTTGATTCAACACGGAAAGTGTACGTTCCGCCACTAGTAAGACCGGTTACTGTCCTTGTGCAAAAACTTCCTTCTAGGATGCATGCTGGAACTACAACACTGCCAGATGACGACCCTGAGTAGAATATCGTGTATGGGGCACCGTTGAAGTTGAGGTTAGACCATTTAACTTTTGCGCTAGTCAACGATTGCGTGGTGATGCCCTGTAATACGAATGGGTCGGAAGTCAGGATGGAAGTAGTGGATGTGCTTGCGTCGTATAGACCTTCGTCTACAACTTCGACACTGAAAGTGCGTGAACCACTTGACTCAGGGATGTATGGCAATGTATAACCGTCGCTATCAGCTGCAATGTCGAGTGCTCCCCCGGCCATAGTGGTACCGTCCATTTTGAAGTAGAGGTTTTTGAGCGATTTTGTTCCACGTGTCACACTAGCAGAGATGGTACAGCTACCGTTACAGTTGGCAGGCATCGATATAGTGACGCTCGGTTTGACGTCGCTACAAGCGTGGAAGTCATCGATCTGATTTTCGGCTGGGATTGCTTCTCCAGATGACGATTTGAGGAGAGTGTTAAGTGGCTTCATGAAGTTAGCGAAATTTGTGTCAGACGAGTCAAGCTCAGGAACGACTATACCGCCACCGATTACTTCTTTTCTGGCTCGCTCTGGAGTACAGTCTGTCGCCCGCTTGCCAGATACTATGTCGATAACAACTTTTTGTTGGGCATTTGATGACTTTTTAGGGGTGTACCAGCTAGGGTAAATGTCGCTTTGGCCATAACCGCACGGTGCACCCTTACAGGCAGCCTTTACGATTTTGAAGAATTCCCCGTTATGGGCAACAGTTTTGATGCCTTCGGGCTGAGTCCAGCGCGGTGGAACTGGCTGACCTTCGCTAACTCTTCGCATATATTCACCCCAAATTGGACCAGTCATTGTTTCCATATAGTTGTTTGTTGTAGAAGTATTTTCGTGGTGACCGACCCATACGCCTGTTGCGTACTGTGGTGTATAACCCATCATCCAGCCGTTTTCGGCAGCGTTGGTTGTACCGGTTTTGATGGCAGTTGGAATTCCGACGTCATCGTAGTCACGGAGTACTTGGCGGGCATTGCCGCGAGTATTGCGAAAGAAACTTGCTGATGGGTCGGATAGGATATCAGTGATTATATAGGCAATTTGCGGATCAAGCGCTTGTTCGCCAACTGGTTCTTTGGTGTTATCGCGGATAACTTTACCTTTGGTGTCCAGGATTTTGAGTACATATACCTGAGGGATAACTTTACCACCACGAGAGAATGTCGCAAAACCATGAACATGCTCGTCCAGACGGATTTCTCCACCATCGCCAATCGCAGTCGAGAGGATGTCCTGACAATCTTCGACTTTATTTATAAAATCTTTGCACCCCACGTAACCACTCTTTAGCCCCATTTTTTTGGCAAGGTCTTGTGTCTGCGGTATGCCGGCAATATACATAGCTTTGATGGCCGCGATGTTACGAGAACCACCGAGCAGGGTACGTATAGATGCTGGGCCAGGACCAGGATTTGATTTGTCATAGTCGCGCGGTGGTGCGTTAGTCGGCCACCCAGGAAGGACTGTCACCCAGTTGTACATGATCGAGCCCGCACCCCAGTTTTCACTAGATTTCATAAGTGCGGCGTAGTTGTATGGTTTTATGGATGATCCTGGCGCACGTGGTGATCCTGCAATATTTTTCTCTCCATAGTCAGAGTAAGTAAACCCACGGCTACCAACATAGGCGACAACTTGGCCTGTAGCTACTTCTTCGCTGACAAGTGCGGCATTGTCGAAACGGTATTGTTCAAGTTTTGGAACAGCGTTGGTGACTGCTTCTTCAGCGATTTGTTGCTTAGTCATGTCGAGCGTAGTGATGACTTTGTAGCCCTGTGAACGAATGTTTTTTTCACCAAATTCTGACTCGAGTTGTTTTTGAACTTCTAGAACGAAGTGAGGAGCTTTGATGTCTTTGTACTTATTACGTGACTTACTTAGTTTTGCGATGGTATCAACTTTTTTAGCTGCATCGGCTTCTTCTCTTGTGATGAAACCCATGTCGACCATCTCTTCGAGTACATAGTTGTTGCGGCGCTCAATGAGTTCTGCCTGACCTTCAGGTTCCCAGTAGGTTCCCGGTGCCTGTATGGCTGCTGCAAATGTTGCTGCTTCGTCTAGGGTAAGGTCTTTGGCTGATTTTTCGAAGAAGCCTTTAGCAGCTGCCTCTGCACCGTTATAGACACTTCCAAATGAGATTTCGTTGAGGTATGCCTGCAGGATCTCGTCCTTTTTATAGGAGCGCTCGAGCTCAATTGATAAGATAAGCTCTTTAATCTTACGGGATAGTCGTTTTTCGTTATTGTTAAGCACGGCGAGCTTGACGTACTGCTGAGTAAGGGTTGAGCCGCCTTGCTGGCCGGAGTCGCCTTTGACATTGCTAAACGCCGCACGGAACGTTGCCTTGGTGTCAAAGCCGGGGTGATCGTAGAATTGCTGGTCTTCGGCGGCGATAACTGCTTCTTTTAGATACTCAGACATGTCTGCAAGGGGGACGGGCTGACAGTCGACATCTCCTTCGCCACGCCAGAGCAAGATTTCGCCAGTACGGTCGAAGTAGCTTGATTTTTGCCCCTGAGAACATGATTTGAGGTCGGTGATGTTTTTTGGGAGGTCTTTACGGTAGTAGGCAAAAATAACAAACGATGCGACGAATCCAAGCAGTACTCCAATGCCTAGTACGCGCAGACCGATAATCATGCCTTCTCGGCTAAATACAAATGCCGCAACACGTTTTGGGTGCATGCGGTAGAGGATGCGGTTTAATCTTCCCTTTGGTAGGGTAGCAAGGTATTCGGCTTTTTTACGGGCACGAGCTTCTTTTTTGGTTTGAAATCTTGAAAGGAGGTGTTGGTGGAGCTTAACGTCTTGACGACGCTTTGCTTTTGCCTTTGGATTGATCTTGATGCTGACCTTTGATGTGGTCTTTTTCAGGAAAGAAGGCTTCTGGAATTTGGGTGTCAATAACTCTTTTAGGTTTTTCGCTTGTTTCTTCATGGATTACTCGCAGTGCTCCTGTTGGAAATATATGTAGTTAGTATAGCATCAGCATGTTGAAAAATGGCTGAAATCACGGGGTATTTGAATGGTGATTTTGGAATAAGTTGGTTTTTTGGTTTATATATTCAGTATAATTCTACTTTTGTCCCAAAAGTTAGCAAAATGTTTCCGTCGGCCCCCAGGATTGGCTACATTTCAAAAGTAGCAGAGTAGTATTTTCTAAAAGTATGTGAACAAAGTTATACTTCTACTATGAAGCTGAGTGATCCACTGCAAATGGTAAAGGGAGTTGGGCCAAAAAATGCGCAGGCTCTTGCTGGTGCTGGGTTGCATACTATTGAAGACTTTATAGACTATTGGCCTCGTCGCTACGACGAC
>Ga0163144_10007399_pt1 | contig 24091 bp, 22 predicted proteins | sample OliLak19BULKMAT1_FD_123175 | JGI IMG/M metagenome (GOLD analysis project Ga0163144, IMG submission 123175) | Freshwater microbial mat bacterial communities from Lake Vanda, McMurdo Dry Valleys, Antarctica - Oligotrophic Lake LV.19.BULKMAT1 | ecosystem: Environmental > Aquatic > Freshwater >...
AGTATCAACGGTCGCAGACGAAGGTACTTCTTCCCCAGACCACTGCCGATACCCCGTTTCCACTCGGTATCTATTTTTACTTCGGGTTTGGCGATCTTGACCAGCTCAGCCGGTTCCAGCGGGTCCTTGTCATCCTCATCGCCAATCCAGGGCAACCAGGAAAACCAGGAGCACCCCCCTAACAAAGCCATCATCGCAAACAGCAGACCGGCTCTGGCGAACGTCGGGTTATGGGGCATTGTCGGCATCCGCTGATTTCGCTGGTTCGTCGACCGTTGCTGCTTCAGCAGCCGTCGAGGATTCTGTCTGTTCTGCTGCCGGTGTATCCAGATCGCCCTGGTCCGGTTCACGCGGGGCCTCCACGGCCGCTCCGGTCGATGGGTCACTCGCCGCCGGAGAATCTGATGCTGTGTCGGCTATCGTGTCGGCTGTCTTGTCAGAGGCGCCTGGGACAGATGAATTATTCACCTTGGCTTCGAGCAGGGGATCCTCCTGTCCTACTTCGAGCGTGGCCAAGGCGGCTGCATAGGCCTGGTGTGCTTCCGCGCGCTCATCTCTGGCCATATGGATGTCACCTTTCAACTCCAGAGCCAACCCTTTGTAGCCCTCACCACTGACCCTGTCGAGAAGCTTCAGTGCGTCATCGGATCGATCCAGACCCTGCAGCACTCTGGCCTGGCGCAGGATGGCCAGGCTGCGCAGGAGCGGATCATCCGACCCATCGATGACAGTCTGCAACAAGGGTTCGGCCTTCTCGAGTTCCCCAGCTTCCGCGGCTTTGGCCGCTTGCCGGAACAACACAAAACTATGGTAGGCACTGCCCTTGGCATGCGTTTCCAACGCTGCAAACACGCTCTCCCGCTTCGCTTCGTCTTCGCCGGTATCCAGCCAGGATTGATAGAGTGCGGCCGCTTCGAGCGCTTTATCCATCGTGTAACTTTTGTACCACTGCCAGCCACCATAACCGCCAGCCGCCGCCACCAGACCAACCAGCAGCCAGACGCCGTACTGCTTCCACCAGTTGCGCAGCGATTCTATCTGCTCATCTTCACTCAGGTACTCGGACACGACTTGCTTCCTCGAACTATTGGGGGGCGGCCTGGGCCTGCCGGATGCCGCGCGCAACATGCGTGATGAGGGCCTCGGGAGTCAACTCCATTTGCTCGCCATCCCCGGCGCGCAGGGGCTTCAGCGTCAATACTCCGCGCGCAACTTCATCGACGCCAATGATGATGGCAAAGCGTGCCCCGCTGTCATCGGCCTTTTTGAATTGTGCCTTCAGTTTGGCGCCACCCAGCCCGGTGCGAACCCGAAGGTCGGGCAAATCGGTGCGCAATTGCCGGGCCACGTCCAGCGCCCGCCCGGCCAGGGTCGCATCCTGGATGCAGATAAACACATCGGCGCTCTGGCCGGCCGCCAGCGCCCGGGGCTGCATGGCTTCGTGCAGGAGAACCACACGCTCGACACCCATCGCAAAACCGGCGGCAGGGGTCGGACGACCGCCAAGCGTCTCGACCAGACCATCGTACCGGCCACCTGCGCAGATCGTTCCTTGCGCCCCCAGCCGCTGCGTTGTCCACTCGAAAACCGTGTGCGTGTAGTAGTCCAGGCCACGAACCAGAGTCGGATTCAGAACAAAGGGGATCTGCAGATCTGACAGCAGGCCTTGCAGTGCATCAAAGCTGACACGGCTCTCATAATCCAAGTACTGGGGAAGCTCTGGTGCACCAGCGATGATCTCCCGGGTGCGGGGATCCTTGCTGTCGAGTATTCGTAGTGGATTGGTGGTCAAACGTCGCTGGCTGTCCGCATCCAGGTCACGCGCAAATGGTGCGAGGTAGTTCAGCAATGCGGCGCGATAGGCGAGCCGACTGTCGCCGGAGCCGAGCGTATTGACTTCCAGCTGAACGGCATCGGCAATACCCAGCGCCTGCCAGCAGGCATAACTCATATCCAGCAGTTCGAAGTCCACGTCAGGACCGCGGAAACCAAACGCTTCGGCGCCCATCTGTGTGAACTGGCGATAACGCCCCTTCTGTGGCCGCTCATAGCGGAACATAGGGCCGGAATAAAAAACACGCTGCACCTGGTTGTACAGGCAGCCGGCTTCTTCCAGTGCCCGAACGCAACCAGCGGTGCCTTCGGGACGCAACGCAATACTGTCACCATCACGATCCTGGAGGACGTACATTTCCTTTTCGACGATGTCGGTTGCTTCTCCTACCCCACGACTGAATAGTTCGGTTGCCTCCAGCAGCGGTAGTTGTACTTCTTCATAGGCGTACTGCAGGAATACCTGACGCATCAGGTCTTCAACCAAACGAAAGCGGCGTGCTTCGGCTGGAAGTACTACGCGCATGCCACGAACTGTCTGCAACATCTGATGGTCCGTACCTGTGTTCTGCCATGGATCCTCTGAACAAGTCGCTCCTGCGAATTGTTCGGTCAGAGCCTCGCTGTTCCGTTGTTATTGTGCTGGCCGCTCGTCAGCCTGTGCGACGGGAGTTTCGCCCAGCTTGAGCGTGGCCACGTTGTTACGCATATGAGGTTGCAGCGCGATGGGTTCACCGTTCCACTTGAGCGTCGTGCCAGGCGCATTGCCCAGCAGCAGGTCAAACGGACCTGTGCCGAGCAGTTCCATCGCTCCACCCGCTCGACCCATGTCACTGAAGAGCATCTTGCCGCTGGTATCCTTCACCCGTACCCAGCAATCTGCAGAAAAATCCAGCCGGATGCTGTCGGTGCCACGGTTCAGGCGCCGCGGCTTGATCGTCGTCACTGATTCCGCCTGAGCAGTCACACCAAAGGTGTCCACCACCGGGTCGACGTCTGCCGGGAGAAAACCAACCGCTTCTACATCAAGATCAAGTGCTTGCAAGCTGGTCTCTCGCCCGGTGCTGGCAACGTCACCGAAGTTTTCGGATTGCACAGCCTCGACAGGCACCCCGGCTTGCGGAGCATCTGCGCCGTCAGGCTCAATCTCGACCAGCACGGAAGCCTCTGCAGCAGGCGCGGTGGCAGAATCGGGGACGCTGTCTGCTCCTAATGGAGAAATGTCATTGCCCGTAGCCAGTGGGGTTGCTTCCACATTTGAATCGCGTGATGAGTCCCACCGGGCCGCCTCGGCCAGGGTCTCTTCTGCGGCTGTTTCAACATCCACGGCTCCGGTGTTCTGTGGCGGCGTTTTCAGCAGATACAATACTGTGGCGATCAGCAGCAGCGACGCCACCAGCGCACCGGCAACAGGCCAGAGCCATGGATTCGATGTCAGTGGCTTCGGAACCTTGACCGGCGTCACCGCTGGACGTCGTTCACTGTTGAGCGCTGCAACCAATGGTTCCGGATCGAGTCGCAACAACTTCGCGTAGTTGCGGACATAACCACGCAGGAAGACGGGCTCGGGTTGACGCGCGCGGTCATCGTCCTCGATGGCCACAACCGTTGATTCCAGGAGGTTCAGCGCTTCGGCAATTTCTCGGCGTGACAGGCCGAGTGCTTCACGAGCACTGCGCAGTACGCGCCCCGGCGAATCACCGCCTATTGGCTGGGTGCCCGGCACGACTCTGCTTCCCTGGATTTTGGAAACAGGTTTTTCAGCGCCATCGCCGCGCTTGCCACCTGATCCGGGTTGTTGGCTGCGGCGCCCAGCTTCATGCCGAGGCACAGGCTGCGGGCGCTGGGTTTGGCATTTTTCTTGAATTCTTCATACCGCTGGAACGCAAGGCCCAGTTCACCACGATCAAATGCCATGTAACCCAGTTCAAGTGCGCTGACTGGCTGGTTCTTGTTCAGACTGAGCGCACGCTCGAAGGCTGCGCTCGCAGTGCTCAGGTCACCCTTCTTTAGTTCCACCAAGCCAAGGTTTTCAAAGGCCTGGGGCCGTGCCCGATACTCCGTGTCCTTGACAACTTTCTTCAGCTGCGTGGTGGCTTCGTCCAGGCGATCACGACGGAACAGGAACGAACCATAGTTGTTGAGGGCCTGCGGATCTTTCGCATCGAGGCGCAGCGCCTTGCGGTAATACGTCTCGGCCAGTTCGTATTCTTCTTCCGCCTCGTAAGCCACGGCGAACAGCACATGCGCTTCGACGGAGCCGGGATCGAAACTGAGCGCCTTTTCCAGCGCACGTTTGGCATTGGTCCAGCTGCCAATACCGATGTATCCCCTGCCAACTGCTATCTGGGCCTGCGCCCGCTCAGCTTTTGGTGCCGGTTCTGGCAGGCCACCACTGGATTGTGTCACACAGCCAGCCAGCAACATGGTCAACAACAGGACCGTCAACATCCAGACCGCATGCTTCATGCAAGCTCCTGCAACGACAACCGGGTCGCCTCCGGTCTTTCGCTATCCAGCTTGGCGTTATCCCGATTGCGATAACGCTCCTGACGACGTGTTCGATCCGTTACCTGGCCAACCAGCTGACCACAGGCGGCTGCGATATCATCGCCACGTGTTGTCCGGAGCATCGTGGCATAACCCTGATTGAGCAGCACAGTCTGGAAGCTGCGCACCGAGTCCATGCTCGGCCGCTCGAACCCGGAGCCGGGGAAAGGATTGAAAGGAATCAGGTTGATCTTGCAGCGTACGTCGCGCAAGAGCAATGCCAGTTCATTGGCTTCACGCAGACTGTCGTTGACATCACGCAGCAGTGTGTACTCGATCGTCAGACTCCGCTTTTCGCCCAGTACACTCAAATACTCGCGACAGGCCGAGAGGAGTTCCCGGATCGGGTACTTTCGATTCAGCGGCACCAGCTGATCACGAAGTTCATCACGTGGTGCATGCAGTGAGATGGCGAGAGAAACATCCGTCAGCGCGGCGAGTTTGCGGATTCCGGGAACCATACCCGCAGTGCTCACCGTTACCCGACGCTTGGAAATACCGAACACCAGGTCATCCATGAGCAGCGATGTGGCGTCGAGCACATTGTCAAAGTTGAGCAGCGGCTCACCCATGCCCATGAACACGACGTTGGTCACCGCTTCGCCGCGAGCGGCGAGATCACCATTGGCAATCAGCACCTGACCGATGATGTCTTCGACCGACAGATTGCCATTGAAACCCTGCTTGCCCGTTGCACAGAACGTGCAGTCGAGCATGCAGCCGACCTGCGATGAAACACAGAGCGTATTGCGGCCGCGATCAGGGATGAGCACGGTTTCGACACAATTGCCATTGGTCACACGCACCACCCACTTGATGGTGCCGTCGACACTGCGTGCCACGGAATGGATTTCAGGCAGCCGAAAATTAAGGGTTGCCGCTAACCAGTCACGCTGCAGGCGCGACAGATCCGTCATCGCCTGAACATCCGTGATGCCCTGATGGTAGACCCACTTCATCAACTGCCTGGCGCGAAACTTCTGGTGCCCGGCGGCTACAAAAAACGCCTCCAGCTTGTCCCTGGTGAACGAATAAAAGCTGGTGGCACCGTTGCTCATGGTTTCAACTGCGGGAACAGAGGTCATCAGGTGAGAAGAAATACCCAATCTCGCGCGCGGCGGCAGCCGATGAATCCGAGCCATGTACCGCGTTGGCGTCAATAGACTCTGCAAAATCCGCTCGAATGGTACCGGGCTCCGCATCGGCGGGGTTGGTTGCGCCCATCAGCTTGCGATTCACTGCGATGGCATTTTCTCCTTCCAGTACCTGCACCACGACCGGACCGGAACGCATGTAATCGCACAACGCTGCGAAGAATTTTTTGCCTTCATGTTCCGCATAGAAACCTCGCACCTGTGCTTCGGTCATTCGCATCATGCGCGCCGCGACAATACGCAGCCCGGCTTTTTCGAAGCGAGAGTAGATCTCGCCGATGATGTTTCGTTGAACAGCATCAGGCTTGACGATGGAAAGGGTTCGTTCGACGGTCATGTGATCACTCCAGGGCTGAATCCATTGACAAAATGTGCTGCTGCTCGTCCAGAGATCTCCGTCAGATCCGGCAGACACTCGATAAAGGCGCCTATCTCTTTGAATTTATTGAGGTTTTAGGCGTTCGTTCGATTTGGGCGGCGTATTATACGTCAAGCCCCCGATATACCAACGCATTTCGCGCCGGTCTTCTCTCCGTCGATCTTCTCTCCCCTGTCGCAATCGCCGCAGGCGAGTTCCGCTCTTCCAGGACGGCAATCACCTTCAGTCAGGGAGGCGCAATCGATCAACCACTTCCGCCACTCGCCGACCGGCGTGATCAATGTCAGCCTCGGTGGTGAAGCGCCCGACACTGAAGCGGACAGAAGCGTGCGCAAGGGTGTCAGGCACCCCGATGCCACGCAGAACGTAAGACGGCTCGACCGAAGCCGACGTGCAGGCAGAGCCTGAAGAGACCGCGATATCATCGAGTGCCAGCAACAGCGTCTCACCATCAATGCCACCAAAACCGACGTTCACAATGCCTGGCAATCTTGGTGCGTCGCCACCGTGCAGTACGGTATCGGGCATCTGCAACAGATGACCGAGCAGACGATTGCGTAACTGTGTCAGGCGCGCGTTTTCATCGATCATTCGCTCACTCATCAGCCGGGCGGCCGTGCCCAGTCCGACCACCTGATGTGTGGCAAGCGTGCCGGAGCGCATGCCAAATTCATGGCCACCACCATGAATCATCGGCCGCAGGCGGACCGGTGGTTCGCGGCGCACATACAAGACACCCGCCCCTTTTGGTCCGTAAATCTTGTGTCCGGAAATCGACAGCAGATCGATCGGCATCGTGCGGACATCAATGGCGACTTTGCCAAAACTCTGCGCTGCATCGCTGTGAAAGAGCGTCCCGTTGGCACGACAGACTGCGCCGATGCCGGCGATGTCATTGAGCACCCCAAGTTCATTGTTGGCGTGCATGATCGAGACGATCAGTGTGTCGGGCCGAAGCACCGCCGCGACGGCCTGCGGACTGAGCGTTCCATCGTTTGCAGGTGTCAGCCACGTCACCTCGAAGCCCTGCGTTTCCAGGTACTTGCAGGTGTCGACAATGGCCTTGTGTTCGATGCTGCAGGTGACGATGTGCTTTCGTGTCGAACCCGTTGCAACCCCTTTTAATGCGAGGTTATCGGATTCCGTGGCGCCGGAGGTCCAGATGATCTCCCGCGGATCAGCGCCAATCAGCGCGGCCACCTCGGCGCGTGCTGTTTCAACAGCCTCTTCCGCCCGCCAGCCAAACACATGCGAGCGTGACGCGGGATTGCCAAAATTGCCACTGAACTCAAGACACGCCGTCATCGCCGATGCGACGATGGGATCCACCGGTGTCGTGGCAGCATAATCCAGGTATACGGGATCCGTCATGGTCTTGCGTGGTCTCTCTTGTCAGCCTGTCAGAGGTTGCGGGCACGGATCAACCCGAGCGCGAACTCATCACCGCGATGCCGATGGCCACCAACCGCCGAATGGTGGCCAGCCCGTTCAACCAGGCTGGCCAGCGTAATTCCGCCAAGGAAGCCATCAATCCGATCCGAAAGTTCCGACCACAGATCGTGGGTCAGACATTGTGCGCCATCCTGGCAATCTGCGGCGCCCTGGCAACGGGTTGCGTCAACGCCTTCCCCGACGGCAACCAGCACGTCGGAAATCGAAACGGAGTCTGCTTTCCGGCTTAGGACATAACCACCACCGGGACCACGAACGGATTCGATCAGGCCACCCCGCCGCAGACGGGCAAACAGCTGTTCAAGATAGGCACCGGGAATCCCCTGGCGCGAGGAAACGTCGAGAACACTGACCGGACCCGCAGTGCCGTTCAGGGCGAGATCGAGCATCGCTGTGACCGCATATCGGCCCTTGGTAGTCAGACGCATCGAGCTGGTAGTCCCAATTGACTTCGGGAGTATGCAATACCCGACTAAAACGGTCTACTTTTGGACCGGATACTTCGCGGGAAATTTTGGGTTGCCGCGGTGTATGAAGCAGCGCCGCGCTTCGGCGTCAGGCCAAAGTGAGGCCTGCAGCCTGCCGTGCGGAGCACCGACGATGTTGCGGATCGAACACCTCAACAGGATCTATCCCGGTGGTATTCGCGCACTCCACGACATCAGCCTGGATATCCCGAAAGGCATGCATGGACTGCTCGCCCCCAACGGTGCCGGCAAGTCGACCCTCATGCGAACCCTGGCTACCCGCAGGAACCCGACAGTGGCAGCATTCACCTGGATGAACTCGATGTCCTCAAGGATCCCCAGGCACTGCGCCGCCAACTCGGTGATCTGCCACAGGAATTTGGTGCCTATTCGCGCACCTATTGTCCACGCACCTATTGTCCAAGCACCCCGTGTCCAAGCACCCCGTGTCCACGCACCTCTCCGGCGGTCATGCCTGGACACATCGCAGCCCTGAAAGGGATCCCCGCGGGTGATCGCAAGGGCCTGGTGGAGTGTACCTGTTGTCCCGCACCAACCTGTGGGCAGTGCGCAAGCAGAGTATCGACACGTTTTCCGGCGGCATGCGCCAGCGTTTTGGGATTGCCCAGGCCCTGATCGGTAATCCAAAACTGATTATCGTCGACGAACCGACAGCCGGATTTTGCATTGGGCGAGGAACGCGACGCGTTCCGACCTGAACACGTCGCAGAAGCAACTTGTTCAGAAGATCCCTGGCGGGTGTAGCGCGCACCACCATTGGACCCGCTCAACTCGACTTCTTGACCTCGCCACTGCCTGCTTCAGGACACACCTGCTTGAGGAAACCTCTCAACATGGCTACTTCGGTGATGTCCAGGTCGAGTCGCGAGAACAGCCGCCGGAATCGTGTCATGGTCTGACCCGGATTCGCGGGATCAACAAATTTGCTCGTCTGCAGCACGGCCTCGAGATGACGCATGAATCCTTCAACCAGTTCATGGGCGGCAAGTGGCCGATCCCACTCCAGCGGTTCGCGGGGCACCTCGCTGCCTTGAGACAGATCGGCTTGAAACAACTCATAGGCAATCACCTGCACTGCCATGGCGACATTGAGGATTGGATACTCCGGATTGGCCGGAATTTCCACATGCGACTGACATCGTCGCAACTCTTCGTTGGAAAGTCCTTTGTCTTCACGACCGAAGACTATGGCGATCTGTTGTCCCGGTCGCGCCACCGCCGCAACGGCAAACTCCCGGGGTGACAAGATAGGCCACGGAATGCGCCGTTGCCGCGCACTGGTTGCGACTACCCAGTGACAATCCGCAATGGCCGAGGCGAGGCTGTCAACCACACGGGCCGAAATCAGAACATCCTCGCCACCCGCCGCCCGCCACAATGCCTGCGGGTCGGGAAAGCGCTTCGGCTGCACGAGGACGAGATCGGTCAACCCCATCGTTTTCATGGCCCTGGCAGTTGCACCGATATTGCCCGGATGACTGGTTTCAACCAGCACGATCCGTACCCTCTGCAACAATCCCGCAATCTCCAACAAGCTCATGCACAACCTCTCGCGTTGACCAGATTGAATCCAACCTCACCCAAGCGTGTATCTCAACACGCTGTTAAGATAGCCGCCGCTTCGTTTTCAGGCTCCGCCAATGCATCCACACGTCAACATGGCACTGCGTGCCGCCCGCCGCGCCGGCCAGATCATGGTACAGGCCATGGACCGCCTTTCCGATCTCAACGTCGAGGAAAAGAGCCGCAACGACTTTGTCAGCAATATCGACCGCGATTGCGAGGCGGCCATCGTCGACGTCATCCGCAAGGCGTATCCGGACCATGCCATTCAGGGTGAAGAAGGTGGCCAGATCAGCGAAGGCAATGCCGCAACGGCAGGTCACCTCGGCCAGTACACCTGGATCATCGATCCGCTGGACGGCACCTTGAACTTTCTCCAGGGAATTCCCCACTTCTGTGTTTCCATTGGTGTTCTGCGTGGCAGCCAGTTCGAACATGCCGTGATCTATGACCCTGTGAAGAACGAAGAATTCACGGCCAGCCGAGGGGATGGCGCACATTTGAACGGTCGCCGTATTCGGGTCAGCAACCGCACGAAACTCGCAGAAGCGGTGCTCAGCACGGGGATTCCACCCGGCGCGGTCGACACGCACCTTGATGCTTATATGGCGTCCCTCAAGGACTTCACCGGCCAATGCCGGGGAATACGACGGATGGGTTCAGCGGCGCTTGATCTGGCGTACGTTGCTGCGGGTCGTGTTGATGGCTTCTGGGAGCTTTCGTTATCACCCTGGGATATCTGCGCCGGGACCTTGCTGGTGCGTGAAGCGGGTGGTTTTGTCGGCGACTGGCGGGGTGGAGACAACTTCTTCAAGACCGGCAATATCGTGGCATCGAACCCGAAAACTTTCCGTGCCATGGTGCAAGGCCTGCGGCCGCACCTAACGCCAGCAATCATCTGATCAGGGGGCGTACTCGTCAGGCTTGTCCGCTTCCTTGGGTGGTGGCAGCAGATCTTCCCGTTTGACTTTCATGACCAGCACAATGGCAGCTGCGACATAGATCGATGAGTAGGTACCCACCGTGATGCCGATGGCCAAGGCAACGGCAAAACCGTGAATCATCTCGCCACCCAAAAGCAGTAGCGAAATGACCACAAACAGCGTGGTGCCTGAGGTCATCAGGCTTCGGCCCAGCGTCTGATTGGTTGACAGATCAATGATGTCGGCGATTTCCATCTTGCGAATACCCCGGATGTTTTCCCGAATCCGGTCGGCAATAACGATCGTGTCATTGATGGAATAGCCGATGACTGCCATCACCGCAGCGAGCGTCGGCAAATCGAAAGTCCAGCCCAGCAGCGAGAAGCAGCCCAGTGTAATCAGCACATCGTGGAACAGCGCAATGACCGCGCCGACTGCAAACTGCCGGGTGAAACGGAACATCACATAGGCGAGGATCATCGCCAGCGCCGCAAGCATCGCGAGCCCACCATCTTCGGCCAGCTCTGCTCCAACCGCGGGGCCAACAAAACTCGACTGCCGCAGCGTGGCTCCCTCGAAACTCGCAGTTACGGAGTCAAACACCTCATCGCCCAGTTTGCTCTGGTCACCCTCGCCCTGAGGCGGCACCCGCACCAGGATGTCCCGGTCCGTGCCAAATTGCTGCACCACCGCTTCGACATAACCTTTCGATGCCAGCTCAGCGCGTACGGCTTCGGGGTTGACCACACGATCAAAGCCGATCTCGACCAGCGTGCCACCCGTAAAATCAAGACCCCAGTTGAGCCCTCGGACACTCAGTGAAACGATCGAAATCAGCATCAGTGCAATCGAGACACCAAACGCAATATTGCGCCACGCCATGAACTGGAAATTGAAGGTCATATCCACACCTTCTTGAGTTCACGTCCACCGTAGACGAGATTGATCAGCGACTGCGACACCTGCACCGCTGTAAACACCGAGGTGACGATGCCGACCGCCAGCACAACGGCAAAACCCTTCACCGGCCCACTGCCGATCGACAGCAGAATGATGGCGATAAAAAACGTCGTCAGGTTGGCATCGAAGATCGTTACGAACGCACGATCAAAGCCCGCCTGGATCGCGGCCTGCGGTGGTTTGCTCTTCAGTTCCTCGCGGATGCGGGAAAAAATCAGTACGTTGGCATCCACCGCCATGCCAATCGTCAACACGATCCCGGCAATGCCCGGCATTGTCAGTGTTGCACCCAGCAGAGACATCACGGCGGTGATCAGGATGACGTTACAGGCCAGCGCGACGTTGGCTATGAGTCCAAACCCCTTGTAGACAAGGATCATGAACACCAATACCGCAGCCATACCGATCAGCATGGAATTAATCCCGCGCTGAATGTTCTCTTCGCCCAGGCTCGCGCCAATGGTGCGCTCTTCGACGATGTACATCGGTGCAGCCAACGAGCCCGCCCGCAGCAACAGTGCAAGGTCACGCGCTTCCTGAAACTCCAGACCCGTGATCCGGAAACGAAATCCCAACGCAGCCTGGATGGTCGCGACATTGATCAGGCGACGGGTGGTGGTGCTGTAGTACTCGATCTGCTCCTTGCCGTCGTCGTCCAGTACCTTGCGTTCGCGTGGTTGTTGTTCAATGAACAGGATGGCCATCGAATCGCGGATGTGGTCCTTGGTGACATCATGCATTCTCTCCCCACCATCGGAATCGAGCGTAATGGAGACCTGTGGTTGATTGGTCTCCGGGTCGAAGTCCTGCACCGCGTTGATCACATCGTCACCAGTAACGATGTTGCGGGCCTGGATCTGCACCGGTGCGCCTTCGTACTCGTAGGTCTCCAGTTGCGAGGGACGGTCGCTGGGCAGCCCACCCAGACGAAATTCGAGGTTCGCAAACTTGTTGATGATGTCCTTGGCGCGCGCCGGATCCTGCAAACCGGGCAGATCGAGGACAATTCGTTCGCGACCCAGACGTTGCACCTGGGGTTCGGCAACACCCAGTTCATTGACACGATTACGCAGACTGGTCAGGTTCTGCGAAATTGCAAAGTCCTGCAATTCCCGGATCTTCTGATCCGAATAGTTCAGCTGTAGCCCAGGATTGTCGTCAATGGTCTCTTCGCTGATCTGAAACCCGTCGTTGGCTTCCTCAATCAGGACCCGGCCTGCGTCCAGCGCTTCCTGGCTGGCAAAGGGAATCAGCAGGTCGTTGTCTTTCACCCACTCGCCAGAAACATACCGCACCCGCGCGTCGACCAGGATATCGCGGAACCCATCCGCTGCACTTTTCAGTCGCAAGCTGATGAACTGCTTCATGTCGACCTGCAGCAGGAAATGCACGCCCCCGGAGAGGTCGAGGCCAAGCGACATGCGTTTGCCGCCGAGGTCCTCCAGCCACTGGGGAATTGTCGAAGCCTGGTCAAGGGCAACGATGTAGCTTCTTTCGCGTTCATTAAGGAGCAGTTGGACAGACTGGCGCGCCGCATGCTGATCGTTGGGCTTTTTCAGGCGAACGAGTCCGGAACCCTCATCCAGTTCGGTACCGATGACTTCCACGCCGTCTTTCGCCAGGGCCTGTTCTACCCGGTTGAGCAGTCCTTCATCAACGATCTGCTGCGCTTCCAGGGCCTTGATGCGAATCGCCGGGTCAGGCAGGAAGAGGTTCGGGGCCGCATAAATGGATCCGATGGCCATGACAAACAGCACGGTGATGTAACGCAGCAGCGACCCCGAATTCGGGGGACGCTGTACATTATTTGGCAGAAAGACCCCACCACCAAAAGACTGGCCGTTGGCCATGAGAAGCCTCGGTTCAGCCGGCGTCCAGAGACTTGATGGTCCCTTTCGGCAAGGTCGCGCCTATGGCAGTCTTCTGGATGCGCATCTCGATGTTGTGGCCCACCTGGACCTTCACAAAATCATCTTCAACCTTGTTGACCAAGCCGACGATGCCGCCTGCGGTCACTATCTCATCACCTTTCTGCAGACCACCAATCAGCGTCTGGTGTTCCTTGCGGCGCTTGTTTTGCGGCCGTATGAGCATGAAATAGAACAGCACGATGATGCCACCCATCATCACAAACGGCATCCAGCCCGGCTCTTGGGGGCCAGCGGCAACACCCGCTGCGTAAACAGTGAAATCAGTCAGGTTCATTCAGGGAATTCCAGGCGAGTTGGAGTGAGTCGCGAAGGCTGCGGAATGTACCCGTTTCGATAGAGGCGCGCAAACGAGCCATCAACGCATGGTAGTAGTGCAGATTGTGCTGCGTCATGAGAATCGCGCCCAGCATTTCTCCGCAACGATCCAGATGATGCAGATAGGCACGGGAGTAATTTGTGCAGGTGCCGCAGGAACAGTCGGCATCGAGTGGTTCGTCGGCATCCCGATGTTTTGCGTTGCGTATCTTGACGATACCGGTGCTGGTGAACGCAAAACCGTTCCTGCCGTTCCGCGTGGGCATGACACAATCAAACATGTCCACGCCCAGTTCCACACCGCGCAGGAGATCAGCGGGTGTGCCGACCCCCATCAGATAACGTGGCCGGTCGGCAGGCATGTGCGGCAGGAGTTCACGCATGACATGATCCATCTCGGCCTTGTCTTCACCCACGGACAACCCGCCAATCGCATAACCATCGAACCCGACCGCAACCAGCTGTTCGAGGTGCTCCCGGCGCAGCGACGGGTACATGCCACCCTGGATAATGCCAAACAGTTGGTTGCCGGGTGCCGGATCAAACGCCTGACGACACCGCGCAGCCCAGCGCATTGACAGTTCCATCGAGGTGCGGGCCTGCTCGAGTGTCGCGGGATAGGGTGTGCATTCATCGAACACCATGACGATGTCCGAGCCGAGCAACTGCTGAACTGCCACCGACCGTTCCGGTGTGAGCTCGACCCGGTCGCCGTTGATGGGCGACTTGAACACCACGCCTTGCTCACTGATCTTGCGCAGTTCACCGAGGCTCCAGACCTGGAACCCGCCACTATCTGTCAGAATCGGACGCTGCCAGTGCATGAATCGATGCAGGCCACCACGATCACGGATGCGCTCGGCACCGGGCCGTAACATCAGATGGAAGGTGTTGCCGAGCAGGATCTGCGTCCCCACCTGTTCCAGGTTTTCCGGTGTCATCCCCTTGACCGTGCCATAGGTACCACACGGCATGAACACCGGTGTTTCGATGGTTCCGTGTGGCAACTGGAGCCGCCCGCGCCGCGCCGCGCCGTCCTGAACCAACAGCTCATACATCAGCATTCTCCGAATTTTTTTCCAGCCATCCTTTCCAACCATTGGGCATCGCCATAGCTGAAAAACCGATACCCGCGGGTCACAGCTTCTGCATACGCGGCCAAGAGACGTTCCCGACCCGCAAACGCGCAGACCAGCATCAGGAGCGTGGTCTGCGGCAAGTGAAAGTTTGTGACAAGCGCGTCAACGACCTGGAATGAAAAGCCGGGCGTGATGAAAAGTGCGGTCTCGCCCTGCCCGGCATGGACACGGCGTGTGTCATCGGCCACCGACTCGAGTGTTCGCACCACCGTGGTCCCCACGGCAATGACCCGCCCCCCACGACTTCGCGCATGGTTGATCGTCGAGGCGGCTTCTTCAGTCACCGCATACACCTCGCCATGCATACGATGGGCCGAGAGATCTTCGGTGCGCAGTGGCTGAAACGTACCGGCGCCGACATGCAACGTGATTCGGGCAATGTTGACCCCGAGTTCACGGATGTTGGTCAGCAATGCCGTATCAAAATGCAGTCCGGCCGTGGGCGCCGCGACGGCTCCTGCGTGCCGGGCGAATACCGTCTGATAGCGGGTGAGATCAGCCGCAGCTGGCGCCCGCTGTACATAGGGCGGCAAGGGAATCTCGCCATCTCGTTCGAGCACATCAAGCACCGGGGCATCAAACGTCAGGCGATAGAACTCACCTTCACGTGCGGCAACGGTTGCACTTGAGGTTGCAAAGCGTATCTCACGCCCGGCATGCAGCGGTTTGCTGACCCGTACCTGACACAGTGCCTGTGATGGCGAAACAATCCGCTCGACCAGGACTTCGGCACGACCTCCGGAATCCTTCTCACCACGCAGCCGTGCCTTGATGACCTGCGTATCGTTGAGCACGAGCACATCTTCGGGCCGAAGCAGTGTGAGCAGGTCGGTAAATGTCCCGTGCACAAACGCCCCGGTCACGGGGACTTGCAGCAGGCGGCTCGCTGTGCGCTCAGCCAGCGGTTCCTGAGCGATCAGCGCCTCAGGCAGGTGATAGTTGAAGTCCGCACGTTGCATTGGCTTGACCGACCAATTAAAAAACCGGATCACATTGAACGAGGATAAAAATGGTAGCTGAGGCCGGAATCGAACCGGCACGGTGTCACCACCACCAGATTTTGAGTCTGGCGCGTCTACCTGTTTCGCCACTCAGCCAGAATTAACCGCCCTTCGATCAACATCAATGCCGGAGGGATCTCCTAGTTGTGGGAGCGATCTCCTGATCGCGGTCTCGTTCGCGGTCAGGTGACCGCTCCCACCGAGACCGCACCCACAAAAACCGCTCCTGCAGAGAGCACCCCAACCAGACCTTCCTGCAAAGACTGCTCGCACCGCCCCGAAAGGCCGCGCATTCTGCCCCGTCAGTCATCGGCGTCGCAAGTGTCCCGGCTTTTGCATTCTTCCATTAGAATGGATGCATCAATACCAGACAGGAATACCAAGGTGCAGGACGTTTATATCGTTTCCGCAGTTCGCAGCCCCATCGGCAAGCGTGGCAAGGGCCTCGCAGGACTCAAACCCGCAGACCTGCTGGGCAAGGTGCAGGTTGCCGCGCTTGAGCGCAGCGGGATTGCGCCCGAGAAGGTTGGCCAGATCATCGGTGGCTGTGTCTCCCAGATCGGTGAGCAGTCTTTCAACATCGCACGGATTGCCTGGCTGTCCATGGGTCTGCCCATGGAGGTTGCCGCCACCACCGTCGACTCCCAATGCGGCTCCAGCCAGCAGGCGACTTCGCTGGGTGCCGCCATGGTGGCCTCCGGCATGGAAGACATCGTCATGGCCTGTGGTGTCGAGATGATGAGCCGAGTTCCCCTGGGCTCGAACATGAAAGATGGCGTGCCGATGGGCGAGTCCTACCTGTCGCACTATCAGCCGACCTCCCAGTTCATGGGCGCGGCGATGATCGCCGAGGAATACCAGATCACCCGCGCCGATACCGACGCGTTTGGCCTGAAGAGCCAGCAGAACGCGATTCGGGCGTGGGAAGAAAATCGTTTTGCCCGAGAAATTGTCGCCATCGAGTCACCGGTGCTGGACGACAAAGGTCAGCCAACCGGCAAGACGCAGATGATCAGTCGTGATGAAGGGTTGCGGGCCACCTCGCTCGATGCGCTGGCTGCACTGGCGCCCGTCGCTGGTCAGACCATTCACACTGCGGGCTCGAGTTCACAGGTTTCTGACGGCGCTGCTGTCGTGATTCTGGCCAGCAGGAAGGCCGTCGACGAACTGGGATTGAAGCCTCGAGCACGCATCATTGCATCGACGCTGGTCGGCGTGGATCCGGTGACGATGCTCAAAGGTCCGATTCCAGCGACCCGCAAAGTGCTCGCGCAAGCTGGCCTGTCCATCGATGACATCGACGTCTTCGAAGTGAACGAGGCGTTTGCATCCGTGGTACTCGGCTGGCAGAAAGAGCTGAATCCGGATCCCGCGAAGGTCAATCCCAATGGTGGTGCCATCGCACTTGGTCACCCGACGGGTTCCACTGGCGCACGGCTCATCACCACGGCGCTGCACGAACTTGAGCGAACCGGCGGTCGTTATGGCCTGATCGCCATGTGTTGTGGTGGCGGCCTGGGTACCGGCACCATCATCGAACGGCTGTAAGGCGCGTCTGCATCAGGCGCAGTCCCGCGAGTGCACCAGCATGCCATGACCACTGCCGATACCGCACCGACGCTCGCCGTTCCTGCCAGTCTGCTTCGGCGCATGGGCGGTATGCTGTATGACGGCCTGATGATGCTGGCCGTGTGGGGCACCACGGCCATCATCGGCACGGCAATCAACCATTTCCAGGCCCCTACCGGCGTGTTGTGGCAGAGCCTGCTGTTCCTTGAGTTGTACTTCTTTTTTGCCTGGTTCTGGCGTGAAGACGGCCAGACCATTGGCATGATGGCCTGGCGCATGCGTGTGCTCTCGCTGACTGGAACACCCATCACATTCAACCAGGCGACCATGCGATTTGCCGGCGCGCTCCTGTCTTTCATGTGTCTGGGTCTTGGTTACTTCTGGATGCTGGTGGACCCGGATGGCCGTACCTGGGGCGACATCATGAGTGACTCGCGCGTAGTCGTTGAACCCAAAACGAACAAAAACAAGACCAACAAAAACAAGACAGAAAAGAAGAAGCAACCGTAACAATGAAGCCGCTCAGCACGTCGCCTGCAGTGTGCGTCGTCAGGTATAGCGGCGCGCACCAATCATCGCCACCAGCCAGCACAGCGCGATGGGAATGGCCACCGCGATCAACGGGTCAAGCGCATACACTTGGCTCATGGGCGCAAACAGATCCTGCAGGTACTTGAACACCAGGCCGGTCATGACACCCACCGTCAGGCGTAAGCCCAGCCCCACCTGTCGCATCGGACCGAGCACAAACACCATGGCGAGAAAGTTAAGGCCCAGAATCGCCAGGGGCATCAGCAGCTTGCCAAAATAGGCAACTTCATAGGAGCGTGCATTCAGATCCTCGCGGTGCATGTAGGCAATCTGCTGACGCAGTGCAACTACACTGAGCTTCGGCGCGGCAACGAGCACACGCACCGACAGCATCTCCGGATCCACCTTGCCATCCCACCGCAGTTCGGCATGGCTCTTGACTTCCGTGTGTTCTTCCGCAATCAGCGTCTCACGAACATCGCGCAACACCCAATGTGGATCAGAACCGGCTACGTAACGGGCACCCGTTGCCTGCAGGGCCCGCACCAGCGCGCCGTTTTTGTCGAGCCAGAACTGCCGGACGTCGAGCAGATCCCCCTCCCTGACCACCGCGCCAACACTCATAAACAGCGGCCCTTCCCGATACCAGGAGCCACCCGATATCCGCACCGAATCACTCGCATAGCGGGTCTTGGTCTTGAACGTCTCGGCCTGCTCTTCCAGCTGCGGCCCGTACACCTCACCGATGAGACCGCCCAATCCGACGATCACCAGAACCGGCAGCAACAGGCTGCCCAGCAGCCGGGTTACCGATATCCCGCTCACCCGCATGATCATCAGTTCGCCGTGACTGGCCAGATTGCCAAGCGCCAGCAGCGTGCCGAGAAAGGCGGCAAACGGCAGCAGCTCATAGATGCGACGTGGTGTGGTCAACGCCACCAGCGTCGCAGCCTGCATGAATGTGAAGTCGCCCCGCAATTCATCGATCAGCGCAAACACGCTGAGCAGCAGGATGAACGCGAGTACCACAACCAGCGTGGCGCCAAGGACGTGTCGCATGATGTGCAGATCAAGGGTGCGGATCAGCAAGACAGTGACCTCACGCGATCGGCCTGCTGGAACGATGCAGAAGCCAGATCAGCAGCCCCAGCATGACGATATGTACCATCCACATGCCAAACACCGGGTGCAACAACTCCTCTTCAAGAACGTAACGATTACCCATCATGACCAGGTAATAACAAAGCAGTACCAACAAGCCGGGCAGAATGCGCGAGAAACGGCTGACCCGGGGGCGCACCCGCGCCAGGGCAATTGCTATCAGGACGGCGCCCAGGGTGAAAATCGGCATCGCGAGGCGCCAGTGGAACTCCGCAATGCCTTCGCCACTCGACGGTAGCTGGTCGGTCGGGATCCCGGCGATGCCAACACGATTGCTGCCCGTCGACTCATTGGTCAGCCGTTGACCGAGGGTCTGGTAAGTCACTGCCCGATAGTCTGCCTGGCCAGGAATACCTTCATAACGTCGACCTTCGTCCAGTAGCAGGAACAGCGACCCGGTGGTCAGGTCAAACGACTGACGACCGGTGTTGGCCCACGTGGTGGCTTCCCGCCCATCCGGCAATCGTTCCCAGATGAACACGGTACCCAGTCGTTCCCGGTCCTCCGACACGGTTTCGGCATACACCACCCGGGTTTCGCGTGAGTTGGCGTTGAACACACCCGGATTCACGTTCTGAAAATCCTGACGAGCCCGCTGTTCCAGGAAAAACTCACCGAGCCGCTGGTTCGACACCGGCGTGAGTTCAATCGCCAGCCACGCCACGAGAACACACACCAGAAGGCAGATTGGCGCCACCCAGGAGAGCAGTCGGAAGGTACTCAGCCCACCCGTTTGCAGGACCACCATCTCGCTGTCGGCATACAGACGCGACAGCGTCAGCAGGATCGACAGGTACAGCGCAAAGGGCAGGATCAATTGCAGAAACTCAGGCAGGCGCAGTTGCAGAATGGTGACCAGCGCTTCAGCCGCATACTTGCCGGCCACCGCATCCTGCAGGTAACCGATGAATCGCCCGCCGACACCCACCAGCAGCAACACCACGACAGTCAGCAGAAAGACGGCAACCAGTTCGCGGTTGATGTATCTGGCAGCGACGCCCAAGTACTCACTCCTGTTAACTACCTGGCGATCTTGCCCATCTCCGTGCGTCAGCGTGCATCGACAGGATATGGTCCGACGACTCCTGGGCGTCTGCGCGCCTGCAAGGGCGCGCCACGCTGTCTATTCCCGCATCTCGTCACTGGCGACAAACCTTCATGAATAGTCCGGGCAAGGAAAGTCTGGTTTCGCGGACCAACCCCAGCCTGTAAACTCGCGGCCTTCACGAATCCAACCGGCACGCGCGCATTATGAAGTATTTTGTCTCTCCAGGGCAGGCGACACAGATGTCGACACCCTGCCTGGTTTCAAGTCTCGCCACCGCGCGACAAGCGGCCACCTCAGCCGAGGCACGCGCAACATTGCAAGCTGCGCTGCGTGATTTCAAGGACCAGCCTGGTGAGACCCTGATGGTTGCACTGCCAGCGGGTTCAAGCGTCGAGCGCCTGCTGATTGCCGGTGGCTGTGATGTCGCCGTGTCAACCACCCAGTATCGCAAGGCAACGCATGCCGCCGCCTCTGCACTCGCCGCCGGCAAATCCGAATCCGCCGTCTGGGCGCTGCATCAGGTCAAGGTCGATGGTGGTGATACACGCTGGTCCATCACCATGGGTTTGACCCAGCTCAGCCTCGCCACCTACGCCTTTCATCGTCACAAGTCAGGCACAGCGCCTGTACAACATCTGAAAAAAGTCGCGATCCCATGCGATGACCGCTCCCGCGATGCGTGCAATCGTGCGGTCAGTGAAGCCAATGCGCTGAATGCCGGCCTGGCGTTGGCACGCGACCTTGGCAATGAACCACCTAACATCTGCAATCCAACCTGGCTGCTTGCACAGACCCGCAAGGTATTCAAAGGCGAGAAGGTCACCGTCTCTGCGCTTGATGAAAAGAAGATGGCTGAACTGGGCATGGGGTCGTTCCTGTCGGTCTCGAAAGGCAGCGAATCACCCGGCAAGCTCATCGTCATCCAGTACAAGGGTGGCAAACGTGGTGCTCCGCCGATCGCCCTGATCGGCAAGGGCATCACCTTCGATACCGGTGGCATCAGCCTCAAGCCGGGGCCGGCCATGGACGAGATGAAGTTCGACATGTGCGGCGCCGCCTCGGTACTGGGCGCGACCAAGGCCGCCATCGACGCCAGGTTGCCGATCAACATCGTCACGATCATCGCCGCTGCCGAAAACATGCCCAGCGGCAAAGCCACCCGCCCCGGCGATATCGTCACCAGCATGTCGGGCAAGACCATCGAAATCCTCAACACTGACGCTGAAGGCCGGCTGGTGCTGTGTGACGCGATCACCTACGCCCGGCGTTTCAAGCCAAGCGCGGTGATCGACGTGGCGACCCTGACCGGTGCCTGCATCATTGCACTGGGCTCCCATGCCAGTGGCCTGTTCAGCAATGACGACAAGCTGGCCAACGACCTGCTCGCAGCCGGCGAATGGAGTGGAGATCGTGCGTGGCGCATGCCGGTGTGGGAAGACTATCAGACCCAGCTCAAGAGCAATTTCGCCGACATGGCCAATGTCGGGGGACGTGAAGGGGGCAGTATCGTCGCCGCCTGTTTCCTCGCGCGTTTCACCGAAGACCTGAAATGGGCGCATCTGGACATCGCCGGAACTGCGTTTTACTCCGGCCCGCGCAAGGGTTCGAGTGGGCGTCCGGTACCTGCGCTGTTCCGTTACCTTGTCAGCGAAGCCGGGATGGCATGACACGCGTCGACTTTTATGTGCTCAAGGATGTGGACCGCGAAGCGCGGTTTCGTTTTGCCTGCAACTTGACGGCCAAGGCAGTGTCCAGCGGCAACCGTATCTACATTCGTACGCCGGATGACGATGCCAGCTGCATGATCGACGACTATCTGTGGACCTATCCAACCCATCGTTTCATCCCGCATGCAGTCGGTAATGATGTGGCCGCCATCCACCCGGTGTGCATACATACCGCACCACCGTCGGTGTGTGATGGCCTGATGATCAATCTGGGAGACGACGTTCCCGACTTCTACGGCCGCTTCGATCGCGTCGCCGAGATCATCGTCGGCTACAATCGCGACAGTGGTCGTGAACACTATCGGCGCTATCGAAACCGCGGCAATCCGCTGTTTCATCATGAACTCGACGACTGGGAACAAGGCGCCTGACCAGCGCGGTTCACACCGTTTCTTTTCCACATTCAACTTTTTCGGCACCCACACGATGGAAGGCAGTTTCAATCCCAAAGGCATCGAACAGGCGCTCTACCAGGAATGGGAAGCGGCCGGTCACTTCGCACCCCAGGGCAATGGCCCCGGCTACTCCATCGTCATTCCGCCGCCAAACATTACCGGCAGCCTGCACATGGGCCATGCCTTCAATCAGACACTGATGGATACACTCATTCGTTATCAGCGCATGAGTGGTCGCCGCACCCTGTGGCAGATGGGTACCGACCACGCGGGCATCGCCACCCAGATGCTGGTCGAGCGCAAACTGCAGAACGAAGGTATCGACCGGCATACGCTCGGTCGCGAGAAGTTCATCGAAAAAGTCTGGGAGTGGCGCGATGAATCCGGTGGCACCATTTCCAGACAGATCCGGCGCATGGGCTCGTCCCTGGATTGGTCCCGTGATCGTTTCACGATGGATGAGGGTTTTTCGCGCGCAGTGATGGAGGTGTTTGTCCGCCTGCATGAAGAGGGGCTGATCTATCGTGGCACGCGCCTCGTGAACTGGGATCCTTCCTTGCAAAGCGCGATTTCGGATCTGGAAGTGGAAAACCAGGAAGAACAGGGACACTTGTGGCACTTCCGTTATCCGCTGACAAGCGGACTCACCGCTGATGGCCGGGACTACATCGTCATCGCCACCACCCGTCCGGAAACCCTGCTCGGCGATACGGCGGTGGCGGTGCATCCGGACGACGAGCGTTACCAGGCGCTGATCGGCAAGGCCGTGCGTTTACCGCTGGTGGGTCGGGACATTCCGATCATCGCAGATACCTATGTCGACCCTGCCTTTGGCAGCGGGTGTGTCAAGATCACGCCGGCTCACGACTTCAATGACTACGCAATCGGTCAGCGCCACGGCCTGCCGATGGTCAACATCCTGACGGCAGATGCTCACATCAACCACCATGCACCCGAGGCGTTTCGTGGGCTTGAGCGCTACGCCGCGCGCACGGCTGTGGTGGCCGCATTAACCGACCTGGGACTTGTCGAGCGCATCGACAACCACAAGCTGATGGTGCCAAGAGGCGATCGCTCCGGCGTCGTGATCGAGCCCTTCCTCACGGACCAGTGGTTCGTGAAGATGGAGTCGCTGGCAAAACCCGCAATCGAAGCCGTGGAAAACGGCTCCATCGAGTTCATTCCCAAACTCTTTGAAAACACCTATTTCGCCTGGATGCGCAATATCCAGGACTGGTGCATCTCACGTCAGCAGTGGTGGGGTCATCGCATTCCGGCGTGGTATGACGCCGCGGGCAAAGCCTATGTCGGTCGCTCGGAAGCGGAAGTTCGCAGCCAACATGGTCTGGCGGCCGAGGTCACCCTGACTGCCGATCCGGACGTCCTCGAGACGTGGTTTTCTTCTGCACTGTGGACCTTCGGCACACTCGGGTGGCCTGAAGATACCCCCGAGATGCATCTGTATCACCCGACGGATGTGCTCATCACCGGGCACGACATCATCTTTTTCTGGGTGGCGCGCATGATCATGATGACGCTCCACTTCACCGATGAAGTCCCGTTCCGGAAAGTTTATATCCATGGCCTTGTGCGGGATGCGCTGGGTAACAAGATGTCGAAAACCAAGGGCAATGGCCTCGATCCGCTCGACTTCATCGACGGCATCGATCTGGAGTCGCTGGTAGAAAAGCGCACCGCCAATCTCACACAGCCGCAGATGGCACCGCGTATCGCCAGGAGCACCCGCGCGGATTTCCCTGCTGGTATCGAAGCCTATGGCACCGACGCCGTGCGTTTCACGTTCTGTGCGATGGCCACATTGGGCCGCGACGTTCGCTTCGACGTCAAACGCATCGAGGGCTATCGCAACTTCTGCAACAAGCTGTGGAACGCCGCGCGATTTGTACTGCAGAACACGGAAGGTCATGTCGTGCAGACGACGGACACACCCTCACTCGCAGACCGCTGGATC
>Ga0163144_10007400_pt1 | contig 24085 bp, 24 predicted proteins | sample OliLak19BULKMAT1_FD_123175 | JGI IMG/M metagenome (GOLD analysis project Ga0163144, IMG submission 123175) | Freshwater microbial mat bacterial communities from Lake Vanda, McMurdo Dry Valleys, Antarctica - Oligotrophic Lake LV.19.BULKMAT1 | ecosystem: Environmental > Aquatic > Freshwater >...
AAATCCTTGGTCGTGCAATAAGCAAAGCCGAGGCGATGGACCGCAGAGCGACCCTCACTTTGGCGCGATGATCGGGAGCGCCAACTCGATCACCACGTACGCGCCCACCGCCAGCCCCGCAATTGCCAGCACCGTCTGAACGGCCATCACCAGCACTTGCTTGGGAAAGGTTTTCAGGTCCGCGACCCGCACCGCCTTGTACGCCATCGCGATCCCCAGCGCAATCGGAAGCAGCAGTAGATACCACACGTCGTCGATGGGGAGGGGGTCCAGGATCGGACGCCACGCGAGCAAGCGGAACATCAGCCGTTCTCCCGCACGCGACGTCGGTTGGGAAACCCCGCATCGAGGATCACGATCACATTGAGCATTCCGGCGAGCGTGCACGCCAACATCCCGATCTCGTTAACCTTCCCGATCGACTTGATGTTGGGCGGGCGCCCTCCGGCCACCGGCCGCCCCGTCTTGGGGTCTCTGCCCTCGGTGGGATAGGCCGAGCGCACGGCGCTGCGACCCACGACGACCGGCGGTTTGGGGTTCGGGTCCACCACTTTCAGCCGGTTCTGGTGATACCAATCGACGCCGAACGCGACGGGTCCCACGCACGCCTGCCCGATGAACCAGAACTTGTCCTCGCGCCGGTCGACGACATCGATCCCGCCCGCGACCAGCCCGGTGAGAAACAGCAGCATCACGCCCGAAAAAGCCAGCAGCCCCCGGGTCCTCTCGCCTCGGACCACATGGCCTAACCCCGGGAGAACCAGCGCGGCCAGGAGCGCACCCGGGTTCATTTCGACGCGTTCATCCGCGGGCGGAGGTGTGGGATTCATAGGAAAGGGAACAGCCTTTGAGGCGGGAATAGAAAGCCGACGGTGACTAAATCCAACGAGGGAGCCACGACCCGCATTGAACCCGCGAGCTTGAGTCGTGGTTGGCACGCCGGAAACGCGTTGGTACTGTACCGCCCGTTCCCGGTTCGTAAAGCGTGTGCCGTTCTTACCGAGCGTGGTCGTTGCGAGGTTTTCGCGGAATCGTGGAACCGCTCCGCCCAAGCCCCCTCAATAGTGCAAAGTGAACCTCCATCCGGAGTGGACGCGGGCCGAAACGCGGCAACAATCGCCCGATTGGGAGGGTGTCTGGAACGCCGCACGGTTTTGTTCAATGTCCGGCGCCGTGCGGGAGCCGGGGCCGGTCGCGGGTTTGCTTTACGAGTGGGGAAGGTGCATTTATGACGACGACATGCGAGAACAAATCCGAGACCCTCGTGCGCGGTCTCTGCCGCGACGGACGAGGTGATGGTGGCGGGCGGGCATTGGTGCTTGAGCCGTGGCCTGCGTCTCAGCCGGTGATGTACGACGAGGACGAGGACGAACTCGACGACGATGACACCTTTACCGACGGTGACGACTTTGAGGAAGAAGAGGGTGTTGAGGAGGACGACGAGTCATTCCTCGAAGACGACGAAGAGGCGGTGGAGGGCGAGACCCCCGGCGACGATGAGGACGACGACGACGATGAGGACTTCTAAGTCCGCCGCGGTCGTCCGTTGACCGATGTGTTCGGCAACCGGGGGCGGATCGGCGTTTCCGATCCCCAAGCGGCGGCTTCAACCGAGGGCGCCCGCGACCATGCACCAACCCCGTCACGCCACCACCAACTCGAACACCGTGCGCTCCGAGACCAGCAACCCGACGCCCCTCCTTCCGCTGCCCCTGCCGTTTTCGGGGAGCGACGGGAAGTCGGTCGAAACCGGACAAGGCGAGTCCCGGCGCGACGGCGTGCTCGATCGCCGTGGCCTCCCGGATCGGCGCGCGATGCTCGAAGCCAAGCGCCGGGCCAAGGCCCAAGCCGCCAATCCGGACGCCGAGAGCGGCGACCGCCCCGGATTTCCGCAGCGCCCGGAAGCGGCCTTGACGTCGCTCGATCGTCGCCGCGGCCCGGGTCGCCGCTTGTCGGATTTCACCCGCTCCGCCGAAGAGGGTGAAATGACCACCGAGCAGTTCCTTTTCCTGATGGCGATCGACGCCTTCAAAAAGGCCAACAGCATTCACTACCCCAGTTGGACCGACGTTCTTGAGGTCGTCCGCTTGCTGGGGTATCGCAAGACCATGCCGATGGAGATCGCCCTGCCCGCGGCGGAAGATTGGTGCGAAGTCGCCGATACGTCGTCCAACGTGCGCCCGGACCGATGGTCGAACCGCAAGGCGGCGTGACAGGCTTTGCACGCGGGCATCTGTCGCAGGGTGCCCGGCGCTCCAATAGTTCAAGGCGTTCGCGGGTGTTCGAGCCCGGCGACGGGAACCATTCATGGGCGCATCCCCACAATCCCGGGAGCCCCGCGTGCGCCTTTCCAGCGGCAGTGATTGTCTGTCCCTCGACGGCGCCGGCGCCGCTGGGTCGTCCACGACTACGCAGCGCTCGCTGACAGCGTCCCACCGTGGCTCCATTGAACTTCCCGCCGCCGATCCAGTGGAAATCGAAACGCTCCGGGCCGCCTCCCGCGCGGTCGCGGGCGACGCGGAGGGGCTGAACGCCGTTTGGAACGCTAACCGCCGCTGGGTCGCTGCCATCCTGATCGCCCACAAGCCCCGATGGGCGGATTTGGACGATCTGCTCCAGGAAGTCGCGTTGTCGCTTGTCAAGAAGGTCAGCGAGGTCCGCGATCCCGCCGCCATTCGCCCTTGGCTGCGAACGGTCGCTCTCAACGTGGCCCACGCCAGCGCCCGCGCCGGGAAGGTCCGCGGCTGGGTCACCGGCCCGCAGTTGGCCGAATCCGACGGCGAACATATCCGCTCCGCGGGCCAGCCCACGTCCGACCCTCTGATCGCCGAGGAGAAGCGCGTTTCGATCCTCGAACTCGCCGCTCAGCTGCCCGATGGTTACCGAGAGCCGCTTCTTCTCAAGGCAGTCGATCACCTCAGTTACCGCGAGATCGGCCGCATCATGGGCCTGCCCGAAACCACCGTTGAAACCAGGATCGCGCGGGCCCGAAAACAACTCCGGGAACTCGCCTTGGCACGGTCGCTCGCCGATTAGCGGACGACCGATCCCCGCACGGATTGTGGCGACCGCTTTGACCACCTGGCGACGGGAATGCGGTCTCGGCGCATCAGGATGAACGACCGCCCCCGGCCGCAACCACGCCGCTTTTTTCCCCGATCCGACGAACGCCCATGTCCGACCCCCGATCTTCGCAATCTCCGACTCCATCAAGCCCGGAAGGCTCCGCCGCGCCGTTCGATCTCGCGCTGAGCCGGTTCGTGGACGGTCTGGCCGCATCCGACGACGTTTCACTCATCGACTCCGAAGAGGCCGCTCGCCCCGGAGTGTGGCGACAGGTCGCCCAGGCCCAACGGCTCAACGCATCGCTGAACACCGAGTTGATCCCCATGTTGGCCCGTGCTGCCAACGTCATCATTCCCGCGGCGGCCCCCATCGTCATTCCTGTCAACGGCCGCGATTCGGATTCCGCCTCGCACCGCTTCTCCCGCCGTACGAAACTCGCCGCCGCGTGGGGCGGTTGGGCCGCAGCTGCCGCAGTTGCCCTTTCCACGCTCGCCCCGGTGGCCGCCCCGTCAAATACCGCAACGTTGGAGCGTGGCAGCGTGGCCTCAGCGCCGATCCTCAGCGCGGCCGAAACCCTTTCTGACTATCTGAGCAAGGGCAAGACCGACGGCACGGTGATCGGCGAGCTGCCGCGCAAGGTGCTTGTAGAAACGACCGAAAGGGCCGACGGAGCTGGATTTGATGTCATCTACCTCCGCCAGATCATGGAACGCGCCCGGGTCGATGATCTCTACCGCTTCTCATCAGATGAACTCGGAAACCCTACGCCCGTCAGGGTGCAATCCGGGAAAATAGGGCCGGATAAAGGGCCACTCTGAATCCTTTTTCATCTCGGTGGCCGGGCGTTTTTCGCCCTCCGCGCCGAGAGTGTCCGCGAACCCCGGCGGGAGATTCTCCCGCACGAAAACCCGAAGGAGCCCCGAAATGAAGAATCGAATTGCCTCGGTCTGCCTTGCCGCTTCCGCGCTTGTCGCGATGGCCGGTGCCCCGGTTGCGCTCGCGCAAGAAGCCCAGTCGGAAAAAAAAGTTATCAACGAAAAGAAGGTGTTGAAGGGAGGTTTTGATAAACCCCTGAAAGGCAAGGACGCCCGCAAGCCCGGCGAAGCCCGGTCGGTTATCTCGATGACCACCAACGACGGTGAGAACAAGTACCACGTCCGCATCGATGGCGACGAGGTTTCGGCCGAAGTCAACGATGAAAAGGTTCCGAGCAGCCGCATCCGGCGTGACGACGACAAGGTCGTCATCCTGGATAAAGACGGTGACGTGCTTAAAGAATTCGCGCTGGGCGGCGGGGAAGCTCCCAACGCCCCTGCGTGGGGCGAGGGCCGCAGTGGCGACAACAACCGCGGCGTCCGGGTCTTTTCGTTCCCCGGCAACCCAGGCGGCAACCAGGACCCCAACCGGGGCGGCGACGCCCCGGCCGCGATGTTCCCCGGCGAAGAACCGAAGGTGATGCTCGGCATCACCATGTCGCCGTCGGACGAGGGCGGCATCACGGTTGATTCCGTGGTCGAAGGATTGCCGGCCGAGGCCGCCGGGATCGAGCAGGGAGACCGCATCATCGCGATTGACGGCAGCGGCGTCGACGAGCCCGATTCGCTCCGCGAGATGCTGGCGGAGATGAAGCCCGGCGATTCGATCAAGGTCAGACTCGTCCGCAACGACAAGGAACAAACCATCTCGGTCAAACTCGCCAAGTTCGACCAGAGCAAGTTCGGCGGCGGTGGCTCATGGGGGAGTGGTCAGGCCCCGCAGGCATGGCGCATGGAGTCGGGCGACCAGTTCGGTGGGGCGCGGCAGGAGATCGAATCCCTCCTCCAGCGCATGAAGGACGATCCTGAGTTCAAGAACGCGTTCAAGACTGATGAAGCCCGTAAGTCGGTTCGTGGGGCGTTGGAGAAGGCCCTCGACAGCCTCGCCAAGGCGCAGCATTCCTTGGGGGCCGAACACGCTCAACTTCTTGAACGTCTCATGGTTCCCGGGCAGGGCGGCGAGATGTACTTCGACAACAAACGCCCCGACATGATTTTCCGTGCGCCGCCCGCTCCGCAGGCGCCCCAGGCTCCTCGGGCACGCTCGTCCGAAACAGATGCCCGGCTTGAAAAACTGATGCAGAAGCTTGAGAAGCTCGACGAGCGACTCGAAGCCTTGGAAGAAAAACTCGACAAAAACTGAAGAAACAGGCATTGAGGATCGGGCATTGGGCGGAGGAAAGAGAGAACCTTTGCCCGGTGGGTCGATCGCTAAAAGCAACGACAACGGGCCGCGCACTGCGCGGCCCGGTTTCCTTTTTGTGCGGTCGTTTTCCCAATGTCCGCTGCGCCAATGCCCGATGCCGTTCCTCAACCGAGGGCGCTAAAAAACGCGATCGCCAGCGTCAGCACCGTCGCGTTGTGAAGCCCGTGCGCGACCACGGAGCCGATCAGGCTGCCGCGCCACTCACGCATCAACGCGAAAACGAAGCCCAGCGTGATGACCGGCAGCAGCAGCGGTATCTCGTAACTGTGCATCAGCCCGAACCACACCGCCGACAGAAGCGCGGAAACCAGCACGCCCATCCGTGCCCGCATGTGCCGGAAGACCCCGCCGCGGAAGAGCGTTTCTTCAACGATGGGTGCCCAGATCGTCGCCAACGTGAACAGCATCACGATCGTCAGCGGCGACGAATTCTGCAGCAAATCCACGATCGGATTCTTTGGGGGCACCGGCTCCGCCCCCGAAGCGCTCTGCATCAGGCCCCGCGCCACCACGATCACAATGGTGATTAGGGCGGCCACCGCCAGCAAAGGCAAGCCGCCAAAGTACGCGTACACACCCGCCCACACTTCCTTCCAGACCCCCGCCCCGGAATGCCAGCCGATGTCCGTGCGCCACCGTTGCCACGAAACGCCCCGCAGCAGCGGCCAAAAGATCAGCGGCAACAACAGCCACTGCAACGCGAGTTGGGCCGCCGTGGCCCATTCGGGGAGCGGCTGGGTCCCGCTCAACGCGCCGGTCTGGGCCAGCACCGCGGGCAGAACCAACTTTAACGCCAGGAACCCTGCGAGAAAGGCCACGATCGTTTCGAGATAGACGCTCCCGCCCGGCAACGGCGGGACAAAGGCCGGAACAAACGCCCGTTTCGACAGGCCCAAGAGCACCCGGATCCCGGCGATAATGCCCCCGACAAACGCGACGAATCCGACCAGCCCCGCCAACGCGATCACACCGATCAACGCGAGCCCGCCGCCCACCGCGTCCGCCCGGGCGGGGTCCGACATTTCCGAATCCCGAGTCGCAAGCACGTCCGCAAACCACCCGTGCCGCTCCTTCAGTGCTTCCAGATTCTCGCTCGCACCGGTCTCGCCGGTCGCCAACACCGCCTCCAGCCGCAGGGCATCCTCTGTCCACCAGTCCGGCAAGGGCTTCAACACTTCCGCATCGTCACGCTCCTCTTCCACGGCGGTCCGCATCTTCTCCAACTTCGCCAGTCCCGCCTCGTCACCCGAAAGGTCGGCCTCGATCATCACCACCCGCAGCCGATCCGCAGTGTTCTCAACGGCGGCCTCGATCTGCGATGCGATCATCGCCTGCGAGGCCGGGTCAGTCGGCATCGCGTACGACAACTTCACCAACATCTTGCTGTTGAGCGTGAACGGATCGGAAAAGTCAGGCGGCGCCGGCTCCCCGGACGCTGCGGGCCCGACCGATTGTGCCCGACCCTCATGGAAGTTGATAAATACCAGCGCCGCCAGAAGCCCAAGCCCCAGCACCCATGCGATCCAACCGGCTTCCTTGGACCCCGGATCGGCCCCCCGCTGATTGACCGCCTGTGCATCCGCGGCGTCGGTGAACGAACCCGCGCTTCGGGGCGGTGTTTGTCCAAGACCGGGCATCGAGGGCCGCGTGTCGTCATTCTGGCTCATGGTCTCCAATCATCGACCATCCGACGCCCGAATGCCACCCTCAAAGCCGCTGCACCCATCCGGCCGCCAACCCCACGCCCGTGCCCTCGCCCCGTCCGCGCTCCGCCGCCGCCGCAACTCCTTGATTCCCATGCCCTCCCGGCTACCATCCCCTCCCGCGAGCGCCACCTTCGGCACCGCCGGAATCGTCTGAAATCCTGCCACAAACCCTGTCAAAACCAGCGTTTGCGGCCCGCCCCGCCCGGTAGGCGGCGATTCAAAGCGGCCTTTTCCCGGCCGCCCGCTCCCGTTCTCACTCGTCTGCCCTTTTCGGGTTTGGCGAATCGAAACCGGTGGTCAGGGCGACTGGCATCGAGGGGCCGCGGAAGTTGGAGGCCTTGTTATGTCACGCCGCGAGACCATCCTCGCCAAGCCGGGAACGTTCACGAAGTCCTGGCGGCACATCGATGCCAACGGCATCCCCCTTGGCCGATTGGCCGCCGAAGTGGCGACCATCCTCATGGGCAAGCACCGCCCCGAGTACACCCCGCACGTCGATACCGGTGACTTCGTGATCATCACGAACGCCAAGAAGATCGAACTCACGGGCCGCAAGGCCGAGCACCGCCTCAAGATGCGGTACACCGAGTACCCCGGCGGCCTCAAGGTTGAGACCTACGGCCAAGTCCGTGAGAAGAAGCCCGAACTCCTCATCCAGGACGCCGTGCGCCGCATGATGCCCAAGAACCGCCTCGCCCGCGTGATGCTCAAGGGCCTGCACATCTACCAGGCCGCCGAGCATCCGCACGGCGCCAAGAAGCCCACGCCGATCACCGTCCCCTAACGTCACCCCGAACTTCTCTAGTAGGAATACCGAATGTCGAACATGATGAGTGGAGTCAGCACGGGTGGTGTGGGAGGGATTCCGGGTCTGCCCGGCGCGACCGCTGTCCCGGTCGCCGTTGCCGGCGCCGTCGAGGTCGTCCGCCCCTTGCGCGAGGCCAAACTCGCCGACAAGCACGGGTGGTGGTGGGGGACCGGTCGCCGCAAGTCGGCCGTCGCCCGCGTCCGCATGAAGCCCGCCAGCGGCGACGCCGCGGCGATCACCTTCGAGTGCAAGAGCGGGAAGGTCAAGACCGTCGAGGAATACTTCACGGAAGAGCGCGACCGCAACGAATGCGTGGCCGCCCTCAAAACCTCGGGCCTCGTCGGCAAGTTCCGCATCGTCTGCTCCTGCCACGGCGGGGGCTACATGGGCCAGGCGGCCTCGGTCAAACTCGGCATCGCCCGCGCCATCTGCGACTACGACCCGACGTTGGAACTGGGCCTGCGTCAGGCCGGAATGCTCACCCGCGACGCCCGCAAGGTTGAACGCAAGAAGTACGGCCAGGCCGGTGCCCGCAAGCGCTTCCAGTTCAGCAAGCGTTGAGACGAGTCCCCCCGATCTCGGGACGTGGCACATTCTCTCGGACCCCGCGTTCAACGCGGGGTTTTTCTTTGGATTCGCTGCGCCGGCCAGAGGTCGGCGAAGGTCGGAGACGACATGAAAAAACCCCGCCGGGTTGGCGGGGTCTTCTGACTGAAGTCTTGTTCCGCCGTCTGCGAGTAGAGCGGCCCTCGGGTCAACAGCCGGTGGGTCAACAGCCGGCATCAAAGCGGTCGAAGAAGAGGATGAGGTCGTCAGAATCGACGTCGCCATCGTTGTCGGTGTCGCCCACGTCGCTGCCGGCCTCGAAGGCCGCGAAGAGTTCTGTGATGTCGTCGGAGTCCACATCGCCGTCGGCGTCGATGTCGGAAGTACAAGGGAGGTAGACCTCGATCCGTTGGATCGTTCGGCGCAGGACGCAATCTTCGGGGAGCGTAATCGAATCAAACGCACCGACGATGCTTGTGGCGCTGAGAATGACCCATGTCGTATCGGGGGCAGGAGTTGCGGCCGAGACGAACGAGACATCGAGCGTGCCATCAAGCGTGAGGGTGCCGCCAGAATTGATGCGGTCGCATTCAACTGCCTCTAGTGGACCGTCAAGGCTGGGTCTGAGGGTAGAGCCGTTTGAGCTTGATTCGGGCATCGGCGGTGGTGAACCGCCAGTCGACCTTCGCGTGGGAATCGTCCGGGACAGCCTGGCGAGTCTGCGTACCAATCTGGGCGCTGACCGCCGCGAGCATTTTGTGCGCGGCTGCGGCTTGGCGGTTGGACTCGCTCGCCCGTCGCCGGTGGCGACCGGGCTCTTGTCCGACGTGCGGCGACGACCTCTGGGGCCTCGCGACGGGGACGGTGTGCCCTGAGTGCGGCGCGAACCCAGCCGCCACTTCCCGCGGGCCAACACCACGCGAACATAGCTCCGGTGATGGCGGCTGAGACCATGCCGTCGGCGATCGTTCGCGTGTACCCACCGAACCAGATGGCGCTTTCCGATGAAGAAGCAGTCGAACATGCCAGCGGCACCGACGATCGAGAAGACGTTGCAACACTCGGCACGCGTGAGATGTTCGCCCTTTTCCTGCCCCCCTTTCGCACCGGGTACCCTGAAGGCCCCAGCACGCTCAAGGAAATCGAGGCCGCAGCCCGAAGAGTTGCGCCCGCTCGGCGATTCGGCTACCGCGTAACGACGAACGACATCAATGTGGATTTCGAGGGTACATTGGGAATGAAAGCGCATGGGCTTCGCTCCGCACGTACCAGATCACCGTCGTCCGCTCAACCCTCCCTCCCAGCGACGACCCGCAACGATTCCCTCCCCCAAAACACGCTGTCCCCGCGGCAGCGGAATCTCGAACCTCCATCCTGCCGGAGCGACTGTAATGCCGGCATGACCCGTTCTTTCGAAACCATCCAGGACGAGATCCTCATCCTCAGGGCATAGGCCGGGGACGCCGCCGCCTTCGAGGCAATCCTGCGGCGCTGGCTGCCGATCATGCGACGGCACGCGGCACGCCTCACCGGCGATGCCGGAACAGCTGAAGACGTGTGCCAAGAAGCCTGTCTCGCCCTCGTCGGGGCCATGGCACGTCTCAAAGATCCTGCGCGAGCCCACGGGTGGATGCTGCGAATCGTGACGCAGAAGGCCGCGGATTGGGTGCGCCGCCGAACGCGAGACCGAGAATTGACTCGCACCCTCCAGAATCGTGAACCGCGCTCCGTCCCGAGCGACCTTCAGATGGAGAGCGAATCGCACGAACAAGCGGCGCTCATCCGCGCGGCGTGCTTGCACTTGCCGACCGATCTCCGGGCCGTCGTGAGTCTGTACTACGGCGAAGGGCTGTCGGTCGCAGTAATCGCCGAGATATTGGATGCTCCCACGGGCACCATCAAGTCGCGCCTGAACGAGGCACGGGCACAACTCAAAGCACTTCTCGAAAGGAACGCATCATGAACACGTTCGACGACGACATCCGCACCGCAATGCAGACCGATGACGCCTCGCTTCAGAACGCGGGAGACGAGGGAATGATCCAGCAGGTCGCCGCGACGTTCCACGGCCGCATGCGGCGGTGGATCCTCATCACGTGGGCCGCCTCGCTCTTCTGGGTCGGTGTGGCTGCCTGGGCGGCCACCGCGTTCTTCCGCGCCAACGACACGCGAGATTGGATCATGTACGCGTGCGTGTTCCTGTTCGCAGGCATGGCCACGGCCATGCTCAAGATGTGGTACCTGATGGAGATGAACCGCAACACCCACACCAGAGAGATCAAGCGCGTGGAACTGCAGTTGGCCCGGCTCGCGGAGAAGGTGAAGTAGCCTGATGTGGCAGGGGCTTGGTCACCCATGCCGCGCGGGGTAGCCGATCCCCCTGTCTTTATCGCCCCAAAGGGCGAACCAATGCCTCGAGTCACCCTCCACCCCAGCAAAGCAACGACGGCCCCGGTTCAGCAATGTTCCGGGGTCGGTTTCATTCTGCCATTCGGGTCGCCAAGCACCTACGCACCGCCGTTCGTGCCCCACACCGCACCCCCATGCGGATGCCACCTGAGGTGACACAAGGCGATCAAGCGGGCTTCTGCCGCGGCACGCACCCGATTGCGCTATTGGCCGGCGGCAATCTGACTTTCGCGGGAACACTGAACGCGAACGCGACCGGCGGCACCGATGGCACGCCTAGCACCGGCGGAGTGGTCGGCGGCGGGGCGGGCAGCGCGCGCGACGGCGGTAACGCAAGGCTCGTGATCAAGGCCGGCGACGGTGCCGCTCCAGATGGCGCAGATCCCAACGTCCGCCTTTCCGGCGGCTTTGGCGGGATGGGCGGCATACGCGCGGCGGATGGCATCGGGAGCGGTGGTGGCGGTGGTGGCGGCGGCGGGGTACACGAGTTCGCCAAGGTGTTTCAGGTCGTCAACAGCGTGGGCATCGTCAACGCCGCCGGCGCTGCGGCTGTCTTCGCCGGGCGCTGGCCCGCATGAATCGACCGCGCCGCAAACGCCACCAACTGATGGCGGGCATGTGCCCATGAGGCGTGGCTGACCACGTCCTGTTTGGCATCAACCCGATCCTATAACTCAGGGTCAAAAACAGGAGACTGAGTCCGTGGCCACGACCGTACCCAGCAACGCAACCGCCGAAATCGCGCTCTACGAGCGCCGGCTCAACCAGCTCTATGACCTTGTGCAGAAAGCCGCTCGCAGCATTGATCCAGCGGCCAACGTCGTGCGTACCAGCATGGTACAGATCGACAAGCAACTGACCGGACTCTATTCCGTCCCCAGCCTCGAACTATCGATGTCCGGCAAGCCCGGCATCCGATTGGTGCCCAAAGGTATCTACAACATCGAGCTCGCGGTCGGGTGGATGCCAGGAGCCGACTCGGGACCCAAGTGCTGGTCTGGGTCGAAGACGGCGGACCTCCGCTTACGACATCTTTCGGCGATGGTAACGGGGTGGGCGAATCGTCCACTCGCCCGATCTTCACAGGCGTACGCCAAGGTTGGGCGTGGTCCGACAACCGCCATCTGAGTCTGACTCACCTGACGGATAAGGTATTCATCGATCATGTTCTTCCGGAATTGGTCGCTTGACCACGTTGCTCGACCCCGTCTTGGAAGCGCATCAGCAGGCGAGCGGCGCGCTCAAAATAGTTCTGCGAGCGCCGGCGAACAACTCGATCGCCTCGGAAATCCCGGCGCTTGTCAAGGGAATCCTTCGACGCACTCCCGCCCGCGAACGTGGATCCGACAATTGTCGCCCCGCAGGCCCATCTCGATGATCAAACGGTGATTTCCCTGTTCGGGGCGTTCGAGGCCGCCCTGATCGATCATGTTGTGGATCAAGAGGCTCACATCAGGAAGCACGCCATATCCGCGAACACCATCCTCGCGAATAAACTGGCGGATCTCTACAAATCCTTCTGTCGCAAGAAGATCAGTGCATACGCGGCCCTTGGAACTATTTGACCATCTTCCCGTCTACAAACCTGCTGACGAGGTCAGGAGGTACCGCAACTGGCTGGCTCACGGCAAGAAAGGACCGATGCCGACACAGGCGACGCCAAAGGACACGTACAAAGTGCTCGGTGATTTCTTGGCGATGATCTGAGCCCCACGGTCGACGTCAACAGACTGGTCCGGGCGCATCGCTAACCGGGTTCGCCTTTGCCCACGCTCATCCTGCAACAGCGGCGGCTCGTTCTTCAACTGGCGTGCGATGGAATTGGCCGCGGGGTCCATCGGCCTCTTCGAGCGGAACCCGGTCGCCGCAGCGAAAGACCACGCGAATCGGGCGATGGAACAATCCTTCGGAGACGCCGCTCTCAGCACCCCGCATCCCACGCCGCGAAGAAGTCGATGATGTCGTCCGAGTCGGTGTCGCCGTCACCATCCGCATCGCCGCCCGATTCCCCCGCATCCCACGCGGTGAAGAAGATGACGATGTCGTCGGAATCGGTGTCCGAGTCGCAGTCGGCATCACCGACGCAGAAGGTGAGCGTGGCGGGCGTGCTGGTTACGCTGCCGCAGGTGTTGGTGATCAGGGCCCGGAAGTCCCACTGTGAGTATTGCGTGCCAGCGCCGCCCGTCGGAATGATCTCGACGGTCTCGGTCTGGGCGGTGTCGGCGACAAAGCGGACTTGCCCATCCGCGGGGTCGGTGTTGAGGCCGTCGATGATGGTGTTCCACGCAGCTCCGGGTGTTGGCTGCCACTGCCACTCGTAGGTGATCGGGACGGAACCCGCGGCGGCGACGCTGAAGGTGGCGGTGCCGGTTGGACACGTGCTGACGGAGTCCGGGTGCTGCACCACGCTCGCCGGCGTGCTGACCGCCCAGCGGAAAGCGCGAAGCTGGGGCGCCGTGTTGAATGCGTGGCCCACCACCACCCCACCATCCGCCGAGACCGCGTTGGCCGCGGAAATCGACCCACCCAGTGTCCCGAGGTCCTGCATGCCCCCCCCCGCCGTCCAGCGGAAGGCGCGATCGGCGTTCCCGGCGTTGGATGCCAAGCCCACCACCACGCCCCCATCCTCCGACACCCCGTTGGCCCGGGAACTCGTGCCACCCAGGGTCCCGAGGTCCTGCATGCCCCCCCCCGCCGTCCAGCGGAAAGCACGACGCTGGCCCGCGCCGTTGTCTGAGGCGCCCACCACCACTGCCCCGTCCGCCGAGACCCCAAAGGCCTCGGAGCTGTTGCCTCCCGGCAACGTCCCCAAGTCCTGCATGCCGCCCGCCATCGTCCAGCGGAAGGCACGTTGCTGGCCCGTGGCGAGGATGGCCACGCCCACCACCACGCCCCCGTTCGCCGAGACCCCGAACGCCTGAGAAATCGTCCCCCCAAGGGTCCCGAGATCCTGCATGCCGTCCGCCGCAGTCCAGCGGAAAGCATGCCATTGGTTCACGCTGACGTAGGACAGACCAACCACCACGCCCCCGTCCGCCGAGACCGCCCCCGCGCTGGAACCGGTGGCTCCACCCGCCAGTGTCCCGAGGTCCTGCATGCCGCCCGCCGCCGTCCAACGGAAGGCCCGACTCGCGCCCGCCACGGTGTGCGCGGAGCCCACCACCACACCCCCATCCGCCGAGACCCCGTGAGCTCCCGAAGCGGTCCCCCCCAGTGTTCCGAGGTTCTGCATGCCGCCGGCCGCCGTCCAGCGGAAGGCACGCTGCCGGCCCGAGGCGTTGCGTGCGGAGCCCACTGCGACGCCACCGACCGCCGAAACCCCAAAGGCCTCGGCACGGGTTCCTCCGGGCAGCGTCCCGAGGTCCTGCATAACCCCGCACGTCTGAGCCCGGACCGGAGCGGGCGTGAAGGCCAAGAGGCCCACGAACACGGCAAGAACCGCCAACTTCCAAGAAAGCAACCGCGTTCCGCGGCAAGTACGCACGATCATCGAATGGCTCTGCATGGCTGCGATTCCCTGTTCTTGGCTGGCACGACCTGTGGTTGCGGGGTTCACCGCAAGGTCCTCAAGTGGTGGAGCATTCCGAGCGGCGCCGGTGTATTGAAGACACGCGTCGGCACAAGGGTATTCGCGTCATTCGTCTGGAAGGCTGGCCACGAGCCCCGAGCGTAAGCGAGCGGGTAGGCGGGCCGAACCGATGCCTACAGCGTCAGTTCCCAATCTTCGATCACCAGCCCCGGCACGCGCTCGAACTCGCGGGTGTTGTGCGTCACAAGCACCATCCCGTGCGCGACCGCCGTCGCCGCGATGAGCAGGTCGTTGGGCCCTATCCCGATCCCCGCGACGGCGAGCCCCGCCCGAATCCGCCCCGCGTGTCCGGCCGCACCGGAGTCGAACGCGATGGACACCACCGTGGAAAACAACTTCGCCATCAATGCGAGGTTAACTTCGCTACTCGGCCCGTGGTACGCGCCGTAGAACAACTCGGCCATAACGATGGTTGAGAGTCGGAGTTGGTCCCACCCTGCAACCCGCACGCGCTCCTTCACCGGCGACGGCCGTTTGTTCAGATATTTCGACCATGCGTTCGTGTCCAGCAGGTAGATCTCTCCAGCGATTCCCTCTGCACGAAGTCGCCCTCAGGCGGCCGCACGAACTCGCCCTGCCACGCTCCGGCGGTCTCGTCCACAAACGCATTCCAAGCGTCCCGGCCCATCGGCTTCGCGGCGCCATTCTTGGACTCCTCGTGTACGATGAGAATGACTTCAACGTCCGCATCCGGCAGCCCGGTCGGCACGGCCAAGTGAAGTACGCCTTGGGGAGTGGTTCGAGAACGGGTTTGTAGGGTCTTCATCCGTGTTCTCACAAAGGCCGGCGGCGGTACTTGTCGGTCGAGCCGCAATAAGCGTCGGGGCTGCTGAATGTAAACCCGTGGGCTCACGGGTGATCCGAACTTGGCGATCGGTGCCGGGGCGCTGGGATTCTGGCCTGGCGGTTCCCGCGTGTCGTCCGCTCCCCCAGGTCCGGCGCGGCGGGCTGAAGAGGGCAGCGGTGGACGCGGTCACTTCAGGCCGAACGTCCGGTCGTGCATAGCCGGGCGGTGGAGCGCAGCGACACCCTTGGAAGTTCTCCAACGGCCGCAGTCCGAAGGATTGCTCGTAGGCGTGAACGCCCTCGCTCATCCCGCCGCCGCCGCTCGTGTCTCTCCCGGCCCCGGCGTCGAACGGCCCGTTCGAGCCGAACGCGACCGGCGCGGCGAACCACGCACGGGATCAAGCGCTGAACCGATCCCGGCAAGACGCCTCCCTCAGCAACCCCCATCCCACGCCGCGAAGAAGACGATGATGTCGTCCGAGTCGGTGTCACCGTCGGCGTCGGCGTCGCCTCCGGCTTCGCCAGAGTCCCACGAAGAGAAGAACGTGACCACGTCGTCGGGGTCGGTGTCCTGATCGCAGTCGGCGTCGCCGATGCAGATAGAGAGTGTGGCCCGCTCGCTCTCGACGCTGCCGCAGGCATTGGAGACGACCGCCCGGAACTCGCGCCGGGGGCCGCGGGCGGTCCAAGAGGCCCCGATAGCCGCGACGGTGAGATTGCCCGAGCGCGAACCCGCGGCGGCGAACGAGGCTTGATTGGGCGGCGCGGGTGGCGGGTTGTTGTTCACGCCGTCCGCGACATTGAGCCACGCGGCCGTGCCCTCGGGCCGCCACTGCCAAGGGCTGGTGACAGGGCCGGTGCCCCCAGCGGTGACGGAGAAGGTGGCAGAGTCGCTGGCGCACGAGAATTGAGACTCGGGCTGGGAGGTGATCGTCGGCGCGACGCCGCCGAAGGTGTAGGTGGCGAAGTAGGCCGAGACGTTCCCCCCCGCCGTGGTAAAGTCGCCCCCCGCGATCACGTTTCCGTTGGGGAGGGTGGCCAGGGCAGCCACCCGCGCGTCCATCCCAGTGCCTAGGGGCGTCCAAGTCGTGCCGTTCCAACGGGCAATCCGGTTGGCCGCGACGCCGCCGGCGGTCGTGAAACGGCCCCCCGCGATTACGTCGCCGTTGGGGAGGGTGATCAACGCTTCCACGGCGTTGTTCATCCCAGCGCCCACGGGGAACCAAGCCGTGCCATTCCAGCGTGCAATGCGATTGGCCGGGACGCCCCCGGCGGTGGTGAAGGCGCCCCCCGCGACCAAGTCGCCGTTCGGGAGCGTGGTCAGGGCGTACACAGTGCCGTTCATCCCAGTGCCCAGAGGAACCCAAGCGGTCCCGTTCCAGCGTGCGATTCCACCGCTCAAGGTACCCCCTGCTACCACGTTGCCATTGGGAAGGGTGGCAACGGCATAAATGAGAGCGGTCCCCCAATCCCACCCCAAAGCCGACCAAACCGTACCATTCCATAGTTGTACACGACCAACATCGTAAACGCGCAGGAAGATATCGCCCCCCGCGATCAAGTCGCCGTTGGAGCGGACGGTCAACGCTCGCACGGAAGTGAACGCCGGGTTGCTCATGGGCGACCACGCCGTCCCGTTCCAACGGGCAATCCTGGTGGCCGCGAGGCCCCCGGTGTTGGAAAAATCGCCGCCCGCGACAACGTCGCCGTTGGGAAAGGTGGTCAACGCGTTGACTTCCGCATTGAATCCACCGCCCAAGGCGGACCAAACCGTGCCAGTCCGACGGGCGATGCGGGCGGCCGCGACACCCCCCGCAGCGGTGAAAGAGCCCGCCGCGACGACGTCACCGTTGGGGAGGGTGGCGAGAGCCCGGACGGGGCCGTTTGTTCCCGTTCCCAAGGGAACCCACCCTGCGCCGTTCCAGCGGGCGATTCCTCCAACTATGATGGCCCCGATTTGGCTGAAATCTCCTCCGATGATCACATCGCCGCTTGGGAGTTGCGTCAAGGCGCTCACCCGCCCGTAAATCTCGCCGGCCAGGCTGGACCAAGTGCTACCGTTCCAGCGGTGAATCCGGCCCACGCCTCCGCGGTCTGCGCCTCCCGCGAGCACATCACCGTTGGGGAGGATGGTCAAGGCGAAGAGGGCTTCGTAGATATCGGGGAGGCCCAGTGCGGACCAAGTTGTTCCGTTCCAACGGGCGATCTTGTGCGCATAGGCACCCTCGCCCAAGCTAATCACGAAGTCGCCCGCAGCGATCAAAAAGCCATCGGCGTCGACCGCGAGCGCAGAAACCGCGGTGCCGAGCAGTTGTTGTGAACCTAAGGGCGACCAAGCCGTACCGTTCCAATGGGCGATGCGGCTTGCAAAGACGCCCCCGGCGGAATTGAAATGTCCCCCCGCGACCACGTCGCCGTTGGGAAGGCAGATCAAGGAGCGCACTTGGTTGTCACACCCCGAACCCATTGGGAACCAAGCCGTGCCATTCCAACGGGCAATGTTATTCGCCGGCACGCCCGCGAAGGAAGAGAATCCGCCCCCTGCGATCAGGTCGCCATTGGGGCGGATCGTCAGTGCCAGCGCAACGCCGTGACTTCCATTACCGAGGCGTGCCCAAGCGGAGCCGTTCCACCGGGAAACTCCCGAAAGGCCTCCCGCGACCAGGTCGCCGTTGGGGAGCGCGGCCAAGGTAATCACCTCGCCGTCTATTCCGACCCCCAACGCCGACCAGATTCCTGACTGGGGGTTATATGCGGCGATGTTTCGTGCCGCGACACCGCCCGCTCGATTGAACGCGCCGCCGACGATCAAGAGCGGTGTTTGTGGTCCCGATCCGTCACGATCCCACATGATCGTTTCTCGAATCGATCCGACCAACCCGTCGGGCTGGCTGAAGCCGGGTACGCCACCGCCTTGGAGCCAGCCCTCCGGACACTGGGCCCGCGCGATGCTGGCCCCGCCCCCGCCAAGCCCATCGAACACCAGCGCGAGTGCCGCCAGTACGAGCGGACGGAGTACCCGCATGAGGTAGCACAGAATCATCTGATTTGACCGTCGCCCCGTTCCACCAAAGATCGTCCTCGGGCGTGTTAACGCACACCGGACGGCCGACAAAGCCGCGGCCGCGTGCATGGACTTCTTCGCAGGGTTCATCGCCGGCTCCTCTCGTGGTAATCCATTCTCGGGCGGCACAGTGTACTGAAAGGACGGCAAAGCACAACGTATATTTGCTTATATTTTCTGAAAAACTGGCCTCCGGTTGCCGGGGCTTAGGGCGGCGGCCGAGCGGAACAACACCGCCAGGACGAAGTCATCGCGCGCCCGAAATCGCCCGTCGGCGCGTCCCTTTTCGGTCGATTCAGCCCCAAATGCTGCCAAGCCCTTGCACTTTCGCGCCAATCAAGTACCTTGCAAGTCCTCCGCCAGTTGCCAAAAACGCCCCCCGCGCCGTCTCCCGTTTACGTCCTCGTGCCGTCTCACCGTTACCGGACCCCTTTCAACCGCCATCCTCCACCATGCCATGCATCCAGCCACAATCACACCGAACCCGTGTAACACGTCCAATAACATCTCCGATGACCCGCGCACAGCCCGCACACACACATTCCCGAAAATTTGCGCACCTTGCCCCATTTCTAAGCAAAAAACACCCCAAACTCAAGGTGCGCAAAGGGTTCCCCGAAGTTGCGCACCTTGCCGGAATCCAAGTGAAAAACGAGCACAGCGAGATGCGCAAAGGGTTCCGGTTGCGCACCTTGCTCAAGACCATCGCCCCCTTCCCCGTACGGTCGCTTTCTCTTACACTCCCTCCACTCTAAAGACCCGCTCTTGACCCACCCTTGACCCCCCACGATGACCCGCATGCCGCGCCACCCTCGCGCTTTTTTCCATCCTCGCCCTTGCTCCGCACCAGCGCCAGCAGCGGCCACGGCAGCGGCAACTCCCTTTCGGAGCGGATCGAGCAGAACGTCGACGTCTACTCGTTCCTCTTCAGTGAGTTGGGCGTCGTCGTCAAGTGACCAGAGCTGTTCAGAGTGCCCGACCGACCACGAGCACCATCAAAATGGTGCAGACGGCTGTCAAACCGATCACCGCGTACCGCAGCACCGCCGGGTCTGCGTACGCCGCCGCGAAGTTCCCGGCCGGGATGGGCCGGTCCTGCCGCGCTCCCGCTCGGGCCGGTTGCCGTGATGATGCGGAATCAATGCGGGGCGACGAGGGGACAATCATCGCGACCTCCGCCGGTGCGGCGGCGGGCGTCGCCCGGACCACCTCCGCGACCTGCAACGACGGGTCCAACTCGACCCGGATGCCGTGAACCTGCAGCGCCCTCACCCGGGGCCAAAGATCCGGGTTGTTCTTCCTGAGCTGTCGGGCAAACCGGAAGAACTCGGAGTTCTCGGGGTCGATCGCGGGAGGGGGCGCCGAGGGGAGCGTTGAAAGAGGCAAGGCCGGGGGCGTCGAACGCGAAGGGTCGTCTGATGCCCCAGAAATGGTCGCCATCGCGCGGACTCCCGGATCTGAGGTGGGCGGAGGGGAAGGCTTCGTGACAAGCCCACCGAAGCCGATGACGCCGGCTGGCGGGGGCCCGGGTGTGGAACCCGGAGTGGCCCCCGGATTGAGGCAGGCCATCAGCAGCGCCACATCGTCGCTGTCGTCGGGTTGGGTGCGGCAACTCCAGATCCACGAAACAAACTCTGACCGGGCGCGATACTTCATCAGGTCAGCCAGCACCCCGGACGTCTCTTTGGCCCCGCCGAAGAGTTTGTGGAGCCGGCGTCCGATCCAGTCGGTGGCGAGCACGACATACGTCCCCGCGCTGACCTGAAGTGTGGTCCGCGTGATCCCGGCGAAGACCGCGCGGGTGTCGTTGCCCACCCGCACCGAGGCGGTATCGTGCACGACCGGTCCGTCGCCGGTCGCGGCCATCGTCACGACACGCAGACCCTTGCGCGGGTCACACAAGAAGGCAAAACAGTCGCCCACGACCGCGACATCGAGGTCGTAGCCCCCGTCCGTACCCGGACGGGCCCGAACACCCGCGAACGTCGCGTGGGACGCCAACTTCGCCTCCTGCCAGTCCCGTCGGTTTCGGTCATCGAGGTTCTTCGTGTACACGCTCGTTACGTCGCGTTGCCAAGCGTCGCGGATGAGCGAGGCGAACGGGTCCAACCCCGCCAACGGGTCTTCGCCGCCGACGGCTCCACCCCCGTCCCCCCGACCGGGGATCGGGCCCGCTGGAGGCGTCTGGGCGGCGACGCCGAAGAAGTGATCCAGGGTCGCGTTGTCGGCGCCCAGGAAAACATCGACCAGCCGTTGCGCGAAGTAGCCCGAGAGCAACGACTCGCGAGTGACGCCGTCGGCGACGGCGAATCGGCCCCGTGGCGGGTCGGACGCGAACGCGTCCTCGCAAACGCGGCCGTCGTTCTTACCCAGGGTGTGCTGAAAGAGGAGAGAGGCGTTCACCGATCGGTCCCTTCCGAAAATGACTGCGGGTAAGCGGCTTAGTCGCGTGCGTGAGGGCGGCTCGCGAGCCGCAGGAAGTTCCAAAGGTCGCCGGGCCCGGCGTTCATCATCAGTCCCACGGCCCCGGGCTGGAGGGGCGGGTCGAAGCGTCCCTTTAGAGCCTGCACCCATCGTGAGGGAATGGCGCTCGCCAGGGAGAAGAGGAGTTTCCCGTGTTCATCCAGCGACTTGTCGGTGGAGGGCAGCACCACGCTCTGGGTGTCCTTGCTGGCGATTTGGACGTGGAACACCAGCGGTGGGAACCCGCTCGGGGTTTCCAGGTTGCGTATTTCGTGGATCACGTCCTTGAGGTCTTCAAGCCGTCCCTCGTCCACGTTCCCCGCCGTCGCCTCGTCGGCTTCGCCGTCGGTGATATTCAGGATCACCGGCGGGGCGCTTCGTCTGAACCGGTCCTTGAGGTCCGGCTTCGACAAGAACTGCTTTATATACGAGAGCGCGGTGTGGAAGGCCGTCACGTAGGGCGTTTCGCCGTAGGCGTAGGGCTCGATCAGCGGGCGCTCGCGGGCGAGCGCGTTCTCCTGCTCCTGCAGCAGTTTTGCCGGCCACCCGTCGACGAGGAGCCGGCAGACTTGGTCCGGTCGGTCGCCTTCCTTCTTCCGCGAATACCCGAAGACCGCGACGAAAATCTGCTCTTCACGGATGTTCCCCGCGCGCGAATCGGCCACGACCCGGTCGATCATCTCGTTCACATAGGTGGTGGCCCGGTCGATCCGCTTGTCGCTGAGGGCGCCCCACCCGTTCTTCATCGACCCCGATTGATCCAGAAGGATGATGAGCAGCCCGGGCTCGGCGGCGGTGTATTGGGACGGAACGTCGCGCCACTTCTTGTCGGCCCGGTCTCCGCTCCCAAGGTTTAGTTTCAGCAGTTTGAAATTCATTCAAGCACCCTTTCCAGCATTATCCGGCCGATCAAGCGGTTTTCCTGACTTTCAGCGCCAGCGCGCTGTCACATATCGACTTCTCAAGAGCGGCGTACGCCGAATGCTGCGGGCCGGCGCAGAACGGCATCGCCAGCCCGGCATCGATCCCGGTCGTGCTGGCCGCGTGCCGCCGGAGGTACTCGACCAGACTCCGCATGTAGTCCAGATACATCGTGGGGAACCGCTCCTCCATCTCCTTCATCAGGCAGTTGATGAGGCTCTCGGCCTGATCCAGCGAGTCGAAATCGTCCTCCCGGAAGGCGAGTTGCCCGCCGCCAGATCCGGCGAGACATGGAAGCCCCGAGGCGTACGCGAGGAGCGAAAGGTAAATCACCAACTGCGACGGCCCGTCGACCATCGAGGGGACGGGGCACGCCTTCGCGTACGCCCGCGGATCTTTCATTCGCCCCGAGGTTTGGAACCCCGCCTGCCCGGAGGTCCGCTCGGTGACCGGCGACGGGTTGCCCGGCAGGCTCACGGTGTCGGTGTCGATCAGGATGATCCGCAGACTCCCGTCGGACTTCCGCTCGACGACGATGTTCTTCGCGCACAAGTCACCGTGCCCGATGTCCGCTTCGGTGAGATCACGCCAAACTTGGCGGACGGCCGCCGCGCACCGCACCAATTGCTCAGGATCGGCGATGAATTTCTCGACGAACGTATGGAGTCCCAGGAAGCCGGGGCCGTTCAGCCAAGGCATGACCGCGACGTCGAAAACGTGTTCGCGCCCGGTGTCGCGTTCGCGCACGCGCAACCCCGCGGCGTGAAACTCGACCCCGACAAAGCAGTCGCGGGCCGGCGATTTCAACTGCTTTAACCGACGGAAGACCGGGGCGAGGCCGTCGGCGCCGAAGAGGCTCTGAACGTCCGACGGCGCGTAGATTTTGAGCGCCACCTCGGCCCCGGTCGTGTCTCTGGCGTGGACCACGAACCCGACCCCGCCCGGGAACGCGCACGCCTTGGACCACTTGCCCTCCGGGCTCTCGCATGCACAGGGCACCCAGCCGCCCGCGCCGGTGATGAAGCCCGTGCCCACGAGACGGTCCATCCGGCTCATCCCGCACGGTTCCGCCGGGACGAATGACGGTGGAGCAAGCGCGTTGTCCGCCGTTGCCTCGCCGATCCCGGCTGCGGCGGCCGGCGGCTGCGTCGGCGGGCTCGGTGCCGGTCGCGCATCGGCCATGCCAGGGTGGGTTTGCAGCACCGGAGGTGTCACACTGGGAGACGCCGGCCTAACCACCACCGTGGCCCCGCGAGCCTGCGGCACGACCACCGATTTGGAATCCGGCCGGGAGATGACCCCGGAAGGAGTCCGCCGAATGGCCGCCGACGGCCCCAAACCACCTGAGTCCTCGAAGACAAACACATCGCCCGAAGGCGGCGAGATGCCCCGACCAACGCCCGCGCTCCGTCGTACGTTGCGAATAATCGGCCGAAGAATGGATCGGACGCCCCGCCCGGCGGCGGTCAGGCTCCCATGCAGCCGGTGCCGCAACGCGACCGCGACCCACACCAAGACGATGAATATGACCAGAACGATGATTATCAGAGTGGCGACCATCGGTTTACCGCCCATCCTGTGCAAGAAACCGGAGCCACACCGGGCCGAGCAGGAGCGTCCATCGGGGCCGGAACTCCCGCACGAATCGTTCCGCGATGCCCGGCGACATGCCGATCGCCCGGGCAGCCGAAGCCAGCCCGACGGGCGGGGCGTTCTCCCCCGGCTCGTTGGAGACCGAAGTCTCGGACCAGTCGGCCAATTTTTCCGAAACCCGTCCGAGCCAGCGCCGGATCGGATCGAGATTCGCACGCAAATCGGTTTCGTCACGCATAATGACGTCGTGTTGCACGATCAGGCGGCGCGGATCGCCCGTGGCCAAACCGACCGGCCCGTCGGCGTCGGTCAGGAGGGACGAAAACGGCTCGGTGGTGATGCACACGGCCGTTCCGTCGGAGCCCGGCTCCATCGACATTGCGGAGGCGCGGGCGTGCATCGCCAACGCCGATTCAACGGCCACGAGCGACCGCTTGATCCCGTCGGTTTCGGTGAAATCCGGAAGCCCGGAACGCCGTAGAAGCGTGTCGCACTCACTCCCGCGGACGTACAGCAGGGCCGCGTTCGGATGGGTTTCCCGCAGTTCTTGCGGAGTGATCCTCGACACCGGGCTCCCCTTCTGATACAGCACGAGTTCTGCCACCCCTATCCCTATATAACACTGCAGCATCGCGACCCGAAGATACCCTTCCATGGGGTCGGAGCGTCCGCCGTCGACCCCCACCCCGGCGAACACCACGCACTGGCAGGCCGCCGCGCTCAACGCCTTGCGCAACTGCCGACTCTCGAGCCCCCCCAACCGCCGTAACGCGGTCGCCACGCGGTCGTCGGTCTCATCGTTCGCGGCGGTCGCCTCCGACTCAAAGCGTGTGGCGATCTCGATGCCTTCACATTCCACCGCCGCCAGGGGGAGCATGAACAGGGAGTACGGG
>Ga0163144_10007402_pt1 | contig 24080 bp, 21 predicted proteins | sample OliLak19BULKMAT1_FD_123175 | JGI IMG/M metagenome (GOLD analysis project Ga0163144, IMG submission 123175) | Freshwater microbial mat bacterial communities from Lake Vanda, McMurdo Dry Valleys, Antarctica - Oligotrophic Lake LV.19.BULKMAT1 | ecosystem: Environmental > Aquatic > Freshwater >...
CTTCGAGGAAAGCGTCAGCGAACCGATTTGGAGCGGCACAAAGAGATTTTAGCACTTCTCCGTCGGAGAAAGCCGATTCGCCGAGCCGTTACAAACTGCAATCTGCAAGGCCTGACACTCTAAAACTAGAGGTCCGGCGCGGCGGCGAAGATCGACTCGGGAGTGGCGCCCATCTTGTAGCGCGCCTCGAGCCAGGCGCGGCGCGCGATGTAGGCGAGAGGGCCGATCGAGTGGACGTGCCGGGCGGCGGGGCGCAGCCGCTCCGGGAGCAGGGCGATGCGGCCGCGGGCCTTCAACCGCCTGGAGAACTCCAGGTCCTCGAGTACCGGAAACGCCGGGAAGCCGCCCACGGATTTGTAGATCTCGGGCGTCGTACAGAGGCCGTGATCCGACGAGGCCAGCCCCGAGCGCACGCGCGCGTTGGACCACATCGACAGCGCGCTCAAGCCGAACCCCGCGCCGTAGGAGACGGAGAAGGCCGTCGCGGAAAAGCTCGCGGTAGGCTGGGTCGTCAGCCAGTAGTGCTCGAGCGCCTGCTGCCAGTTGCCCGGCGGCTGCGCGTCCGCGCGCAGAAAAAAGAACAGGTCGCCGGTCGCCTTTTCCGCGCCCGCGTGCCATTGCGCGCCGCGGTTCGGCTTGCCGAGCGTCAGGACCTCGTCGGCCCAATCGCGCGCCGCGTCCACCGTGCCGTCGTCGGAGCCGCCGTCGACGACGATGACCTCCATCGGGCTCGTCTGCGAGATCTGGCGCAGCCGCTTGAGCGAGGAGCCGATCTGCGGCCCCTCGTTGTAGGCGGCGACGATGACGGAGAACTTCACTCGGCGTCCAGCGGGCGGAACGCGAGTCCGGTCGCGATCTTCGGGAAGAAGTAGGTGGACTTCTGCGGCAGCAGTCCGACCGCTTGCGCGGCGCGGCGGACCTGCGCGACCGAGAACGTCTTGACGAGCACGGCGGCGCCGTTCAACGCCTTCGCCTTCTTGACGGCCAGCGCGGGATCCGGGGTGTAAGCCATCTCGTCGGGACGGACGTCCGAAAGAAGCTGCGAGCCCAGCCACTCGACGGCCAGGCCGCTCTTGCAGCCGTTCGGCTTGGGCTCGCCGAAGTGAAAACCGTTCTCGATCAGGCCGAAGGCGTAGGGATTCTTTGATTTTTCGACGAGGCGCAGCAGCTCTTCGAGGCTGCGGGCCCGCTTAAGGGCGGCGAGCTGCCGCGCCCGCTTCATCAGGCTCCTCTTGGCGATCCGGTGGGTGGGAAGCACGACCAGCCCTTTATCCTCGTCGGGGACGAGATAGGTCAGCACGGCGTCCGTGCCCGGACCTTTCGTCTTGGCGTGGTGATCGCGGCTCACGGAATAGCGATGATGGCCGTCCGCGATCAAAATCGCTCGTTTCGCGAGCGATTTCCGGATCGAAGAGACGAGGCGGGGCTCGTCGACGACCCAAAGCTTGTAGGACACGCCGGCGTGCGACGTTCCGGTCGCGTCCGGCTTGCCTTTCATCCCCGCCGCGATCGCCCGGCGCGAGGCGCCGGACGGATCCGCGTAAACGCCGAAGATGGGAGAGATGTTCACGCCGACCGCGTCGAGCATCTTGAGGCGATCGACTTTAGGTTTGGACAAAGTTCGCTCGTGCGGAATAATCGCCTTCGCCGCCTTCGGAGTGGCGCCCAGCGCGGATAGAATGCCCCTTCGCGTATAACGCTTGCCGTTGAGCGTGTAGCGCTCTTCGATCGCGTAGAACGCGGGCTTGGGATCGCGCGCGAGGGTCCCGTCGGTGGTCCACCGGCGCCATAGCGCCGCTGCACGCTCGTATTTGGCCGGCGGTTCGCCCTGAGGCAACTCTAAAAACACGGCGTTCGACTTCCGCCGCCGCAGCGCGGCGGCAAGCTCCGGCGCTATCACATCATATGGAGGGCACAACGCTGAATTCAGCGTCGAGGAGGAGTAACGAACGCCGCGGAACGGTCGGACATCTGCCATAAATGATCATCCTGTTTAACGGCTCTCGTTGTCAAGCCGCGCTATACGGTAGAATGTCGTCGTGACACGCGTTTTGGTTTTCGGCGGCACCTTCGATCCTCCGCATCGCGGCCACGCGGCGCTTTTGCAGGCAGCCGCGAAAAAAATCCGTCCGGATAGGATACTGATACTGCCCGCCTATCACGCTCCATTAAAGGATGCGCCGCGGGCAAGCTCCAAGGATCGTGTCGTTATGGCCCGTCTGGGTATTCTCAATTCGTTGCCGTTAAAGTTGAGAGGGATTACTTTTATAGACGCGCGCGAAGCGCGCGCACGCCGAGCGGTCTTCACCGTCGAGACGCTAAACGCTCTTAAGGCGCCGTCGACCGAGCTCCACTTCGTTGCCGGTCAAGATTCCGCCGGTTCGTTCAGCCGTTGGAAAAATCCGTCCAAGCTGAAGTCGTTGGCGACGTGGTGGTACGGGGCTCGTCCGGGCTCGAGCGCCAAACCTCCCGCGCATTTCCGTTTGGTTCCCGGAAGGTTCCCCTCTATTTCTTCGACGGAAATCCGTTCAAAATTGGCGCTTGATCAAGACTGCGCCAAGGAACTGTCCCCCGCCGTGTTGTCGTTCATAAACAAGCGCCGTTTGTACGGCAAAAAGATGGTGGCTCGACTCAGCACGACCCTGTCCCCGAGCAGGTACGAGCACACGCTGAACGTCGCGGCGTTGGCCGAGTCGTTAGCTCGGCGTTGGGGAGCCGACCCGGCAAAGGCCCGCCTCGCGGGGCTTCTTCATGACGCGGGCCGGCGTTATACCCCTCCGGAGCTTGCGCGCTACGCGCGCGAACGGCGGTTGGTAATCCCTGAACGGGCCATTATTCTCGAGCAAGACCCGATGCTTTTGCATGCTTTTGTGTCGGCGCATCTGGCTAGTTCGGAGTTCGGCGTCTTCGACGCCGAGATATTAGGTGCGATCCGATCTCACACCTTTGGAAACCTGCGGATGACCCTTCTCGACAAGATCCTATATGTAGCCGACGCGTCGTCCCTCGACCGCGGACATCCCTCGGCCGCCGCGACGCGCGCGCTCGCGTTCACCGACCTCGATGCGGCGCTTAAACGCTGCGTATCCGAAAAACTCATACACGCGCTGAAACGCGAAGCCTGGCTTCACCCCCTTACCCTTAAACTGTGGAACTCCCTCGTAAAGCTCTAAACATCCAGCGAGCCTTAGGGCTCGTCATACTCCTGGCCGTCGTTTGCACGGCGCTGGTCGAACGTTCCTCGCCTTTATCCGAACGCATTCGAACGCTCAAGCCGTGGCCCTTCTGGCTGTCGGTGCGTGAGCCGGGCCGCGCCGCCGCCCCTACCCTGCATCTCGGCGTGTATGATCCCCTCCGCCGATCTCTCGTCTTGATCCGCGTGCCGGAATCGACCAAGCTCCAGGGCAAGTCCTCCGCCGCCCGCATCTACGTGGACGCTCTTCGCGCGACCGACGACGAGGCGGCCGCGTCCCGGGCCGTCATAGACCTGGCCGAGGCGAAGATGTCCGCGTTGTCGCTCGAACCCATATCGTGGGAAGGAGCCGGCCGCCTATCCCTCGATCTCGAGTCGGACGAAGATGACGACGAGCCCGCGGTCGCGGCGGCGGTCGCGCTAAAGCGCAGGGGCCGTTCCCCGCGGGCGCTATGGATGTTGACGCGCCGTGCGTCAAGCGGCCTGGTTCACGGCGACGCGCCCGCGGCCGACGCCCTATTTCTGACCTTGGAGCTTCGCCGCGTCCCCGTCGAGAACCTGGAGCCCGCGCTGCTTCCCGACGACGCGTCCGCGCCGGCTTTCCTGGCGCGCGCCTTCTCTCCGCGCCCCGCCCCCGAGCCGGAGGGCAAGGCGATCGTAGCCGAGGTGCTCAACGGCACGGACGCTCCGGGCCTGGCGGCTCAGGCGACGAAAGTTCTAAGATCACGGGGCATCGACGCCATGGTGATGGGGCGGGCATCGCGTCCACGCAACCGGACCGTTGTATACGACCGGACCGGCGATTTCGAACGCGCCTCGCGGGTACGCGCGGCGCTGGGCTGTCCGGCGGCGATCGCGGCGACGCGGATCGACGTCTTGCGCGGAGTGGATGCCAGCGTCGAGCTCGGGGAAGACTGCCGTTTCTAGGAGAGATCATGGAACTCGTCGAGATGCTGAAAGCCGCCGTGCTGGCCGGATCGAGCGACATCCACATCGTGATCGGCAAGCCGCCGCTGATGCGCGTTGACGGCGAGATGGCCGAGATCCCGGGCTTCACGAAGATCACGGCCGAGGAGTCCAAGCGGCTCATCTACTCGATCCTATACGAGGAGCAGCGCGCCAAGTTCGAGGACACCTGGGAGCTGGACTGCTCGTTCGCGATCACGGGGCTCTCCCGCTTCCGCGTGAACGTGTTCCTGCAGAAGAACGGCGTCGAGGCGGTCATGCGCGTCATCAGCTCCAAGATCCCGACCGCGGAGCAGCTGCGCCTGCCGAAGTCCATCACGGACCTCGCCGACCTGCCTCGCGGCCTGGTGCTGGTCACCGGCCCCACGGGCTCGGGAAAGTCCACGACGCTCGCGGTCATCATGGAGATGATCAACAACAAGTACGCGGACAATATCCTGACCGTTGAAGACCCCATCGAGTTCGTCTATGAGTCGAAAAAGTCCGTGTTCCGCCAGCGCGAGATCGGCCAGAACACGAAGTCCTTCGGCGCGGCGCTGAAATCCGCCCTTCGACAAGACCCCGACGTGATCCTCATCGGCGAGCTGCGCGACCTCGAGACGATGCAGCTCGCGATCACGGCGGCCGAGACCGGTCACTTGTGCTTCGGCACCCTGCACACGCAGGACGCTCCCTCGACGATCGACCGCATCATCGACGTATTCCCGCCGCACCAGCAGGCGCAGATCCGCGTCCAGCTCGCGGTCGTGCTCGCGGCCGTCGTCTGTCAGCAGCTCGTGACGAGGAAGGACGGCGAAGGCCGCGTGGCCGCGCGCGAGATCATGATCATGACGCCCGCCATCTCGAACATGATCCGCGAAGGAAAGACGCACATGATCTATGGAGCGCTCGACACCGGGGCCAAGCACGGCATGATCCCGATGGACAAGTCGCTCGCCGAGCTCGTGCGCACGGGCATGATCGCTCCCGAGGAGGGCCTCCAGCGCGCGAACAACCAGGAGACCTTCAAGCAGCTGGCGGGCATCACGGGCCGCTCCGGCGCTTCGCTGATGTAGGCATGGCCGCTCCCGACCGCGTCGCGCTTCTTCGCTCGCTCGAGCTCTTCGATCAGTACTCCGAAGAGCGCCTGCGCGCGCTGTCGGCCTACCTCGAGCCCCTGACGTTCGCCGACGGCGGCGAGATCTTCGTCGAGGGCGCCGCCGCCGACGGGATGTACTTCGTGGCGTCGGGCCGCGTGCGCGTGACGAAGCGCCTCGCCGACGGCAGCCAAAAGGACCTCGCGTCTCTCGGCGCGGGCGACTGCTTCGGCGAAATGGCCCTGCTCGACTCGATCGCACGCTCCGCGGGAGCCTATTCGGTCGGAGCAACGGAGTTGCTCCGCCTCAAGCGGGACGACCTCCAGGCCTGGCTCTCCGCGAGCCCCAACGACGCCATGCAGTTCTTCGCGGAGCTCGTGTCGGTCCAGTCGAGGCGTCTTCGCCGCACCTCGGCCGAGCTCGCGCTCATGTACGACCTCTCGACCCTGCTCGTCGAGCCCGCGACGACCGCGGCCTCGCTTCTCGAACGCGCGCTGGGCCGCGTCATCCCCCATCTCGAGGGCGGCTGGTCGGCCTGCGCATACGCGTACAACCCCTACAACGACGAGATGGATCCGGCCGGCGCCGCGGGCGCCGAGCCTTTCGGCCCGGAAGCGGCGGCCACGCCCGCCAAGTCGGCGCCCGAGCAGGCTTGGGAGGGCGACCGCATGCTCGTCCTCGTCCTGCGTTCTCCGACGAAGCTGCTCGCGACGCTGCGCCTTCGCTCCGCCGCCGCCTTGGACGAGGGCCGCCGCATCGAAGCGTCCCGGGCGCTGTCCGCCGTCGCGCGCCTGCTGACCTCCGCTCTCGAGAATCTCGATTTCCGCGCCGACGAGGCGCTACGCCGCCGTCTTCAAACGAGGAACAATGCCCAAAGCTTTTAAGACCATCGCCATCTCCGCCGCGCGCGCCATGAACGAAAACAAGGCCGGCGACATCCTTCTGCTCGACGTGCGCAAGACGAGCCCGCTGTCCGACTATATGATCATCGCGACCGCGCTCTCGCGCCCGCATCTCGAGTCGCTCGAGGACAAGCTCGCGGAGGCTCTCGAGAAGAACGGGCTGCACGTGCATCACCGCAACCGTCCGCAGAGCGACCTCTGGCGCGTGCTCGATTTCGGCGGCCTGATCGTCCACCTGATGGTCGAGGAAGCGCGCGAGCTGTACGCGCTCGAGCGCCTGCACGAAGGCGCCAAGGAGCTCGCATGGCGGAGCTGACGGAGATCCTGACGCAGACGGCGCGCCTAGGCGCGAGCGACCTCCACCTCGTCGTCGGCAAGCCCCCGATGGTGCGCCGTCAAGGCGTCATCGAGCCGCTCCCGGGCCTGCCCGAGCTGAAAGCCGAGGAGTGCGAGCGGATGATCTACTCGGTCCTCACCGAGGCCCAGCGCGCGAAGTTCGAGGAGCATTGGGAGCTCGACGGGTCGGTCGCGCTGCCGGGCGTCTCTCGCTTCAGGCTCAACGTCTTCCGCCAGAAGAACGGCACCGCTGCCGTGTTCCGCGTCATCTCGGCGAAGATCCCGACGCCGGCGGAGATCGGATTGATGCCCGCGATCGCGAACCTGGTCGATCTGCCGCGCGGCCTCGTGCTCGTGACCGGGCCCACGGGTTCCGGCAAGTCCACGACCCTCGCCTGCCTGATCGAGCAGATCAACATCAAGCACGCGAAGAAGGTGCTCACCATCGAGGACCCGATCGAGTTCGTCTACGAGGACAAGCAGTCCGTCATCCTGCAGCGCGAGGTCGGCTCGACGACTAAGTCCTTTTCCGAGGCGCTGCGCCACTCGATGCGCCAGGACCCCGACGTGATCCTCATCGGCGAGCTGCGCGACCTCGAGACGATCCAGCTCGCGATCAGCGCGGCCGAGACCGGCCACCTGTGCTTCGCGACGCTCCATACGCACGACGCCGCGACCACAGTGGACCGCATCATCGACGTCTTCCCCGCCCATCAGCAGCAGCAGGTGCGCGTGCAGCTCTCGACCGTGCTGCAGGGAGTCGTCTGCCAGCAGCTGCTGCCGCGCAAAGGCGGCGGCGGGCAGGTCTGCGCGCGGGAGTTCATGAAGGTGACGACCGGCATCGCCAATCTGATCCGCGAGTCGAAGACCCATCAGATATACGGCGCGGTCGAGGCCGGAGCGAAGTTCGGCATGATCTCGATGGACCAATATCTCTCCTTCCTGTACAAGCAGGGCCTGCTCGAGTTCACCGAGGCCTGCGCCGCCGCGCACGACGCGGACAACCTTCGACGGCTGGCCGGCGTGGGCGTCGTCCCGGGAACCTCGGCGTGATCATCGCCGCGCTCAGGAAAAAGCTCGCGCACGAGGCCCGCAAATGGGCCCAGGCGAGCTCCATTCCGCTGCCGGAAATCCTGGCGGTGAACGCCCCGCCTCCTCACGTTAAAGCGGATTTGTCGCTGCCGTGGCCGTTAGCCGCCGCGAAAGCGGCGAAAAGCAACCCGATGACGCTGGCCGCCTCCCTGGCCGAGGCCCTCAAGGCCGTTCCCGAGGTCGAGAGCGCCGTCGCGTCGCCGCCCGGCTTCGTGAACGTCACGATCCGGCAGACCGCCCTCTGCGCCAATCTCAAAGCCATCACCCTCGCGCCCACGCTGTACGGCATCGATGAGGGCGGCCGCAAGACGAAGGTCCTCGTCGAGTTCGTCTCCGCGAACCCCACCGGCCCGCTGCACATGGCCTCGGGCCGCGGCGCGACGCTCGGGGACAGCCTGGTCCGCATCATGAAGCGGCTCGGCCGCGACGCTCACGCCGAATACTACGTCAACGACGGCGGCGATCGCGTCGTCCTGCTCGGCGAGTCCATCATGGCGCGCTACAAGCAGTCGAAAGGCGAGGACGCGAAGGTCCCCGAAAAAGGCTACCACGGCGAGTACCTCGTCGATCTCGCGGCGCTCGCGCCGGCCGGGAAGGAAGCGTGGGATACGCAGCGATGGGGCCGCTACGCGATGGACGCGCTGCTCGCCTCGCATCGCGAGGACATGCAGGTCTTCGACGCGAAGTTCGACCGCTGGTACCTCGAGAGCGAGCTGTTCGCCTCGGGCGCCGTGCCCAAGACGCTCGAGTACCTGAAGAGCCGCGGCATGGTGTTCGAGAAGGACAACGCGGTCTGGCTCGGAACCATGGACGCCGAGGGCTCCACCGACGATAAGGATCGCGTGCTGGTCAAGAGCACGGGCAAGCCGACCTACTTTCTTCCCGATATCGCGTACCACAAGGATAAGTACGATCGCGGCTTCGAGCGCGTGATCGACGTGTTCGGAGCGGACCATCACGGCTACGTCCCGCGCATGAGGGCCGCGATCGCGGCGCTCGGCAAGCCGCCCGAGAGCTACCATGCGATCGTGCATCAGCTTATCCATCTCTACCGCGGCCAGGAAGCCGTCAAGATGTCGAAGCGCTCGGGCACGTTTATTCCGCTTCGCGAGCTCGTCGACGAGGTGGGCAAGGACGCCTGCCGCTTCTTCTTCGCGCTGCGCACGCCCGACAGCCACCTGAACTTCGATCTCGAGCTCGCGAAGAAGCAGTCGAGCGAGAATCCGGTGTTCTACGTGCAGTACGTGCACGCGCGCATCCATTCGATCTTCCGCAAGGCCGCGGAAACGGGGCTCTTTCCCGCCGGCTCTTCCCTGCCGATGCCGAACGCCCTCTTCCTCACGGCGCCCGAGGAGCGGGCGCTCCTCAACAAGCTCGCGTGGCTGCCCGAGGTGCTGCTGGACTCCGAGCGCCTGCTGTCGCCGCACCCGCTCGCGAACTACCTGATGGAGCTCGCGGGCCTGTTCCACCCGTTCTACGAGAAGTGCCCCGTCGTCACCGCCGAGGATCCCGAGCAGGGAAAGGCTCGACTTCTCCTGATCGCCGGCGTGCGCGACGCGATCCGGGAGGGCTTGGACCTCCTGGGCGTCGCCGCGCCCGACCAGATGTAGCTCGCCGTCAGGCGAGGCAATAGGGATTCTTAGGGCTTTGGCCTAGAGCGGAAGCTGCGGGGCTGATCGAGAACCGCGGACACCATCCGCAGCAGCCGGTCGGCGGGCCAGGGCTGGCGCACGCAGACCTCCGCGCCCTCCGCGAGCGCGCGCTCGGCCAGCGCGGCGAAATCGTCGATCCCGCTCGTGATGATGACCTTCGTGCCGACGCCCGCCGCGCGCAGCTCCTGCAGCACGCCGAGGCCGGAAAGGCCGGGCATCTGATGGTTCAGGATCGCGATATCCGGCCTCGTGACCTTTGCCAGCGCCGCCGCCGTGAGGCCGTCGTAGGCGCGGGCGACCCTATAGCCCGCGGCGGATAAAAGGAAGCAGTAGACGTCGGCAGTGTCGCGAGTATCGTCCGCCACCAGTATTCGAGGCTTGACCGTCAAATCTCTTTTTTCCATGCATCGAGTATACCTGTCGTCGAGGAAAAGACAAGGCCCAGTCAAAAAACTGTTACAACCGTCAGGCCTTGAGCTACACTCTCCCTATGAGCTATTCCCCTCCTGGCCTCCTGTCCGCCGCCGAGATCGAATCCCGTTCCTTTATCACGAAGGTCTACGGGTGGATGAGCACGGGCCTCGCGGTCACCGGCGCCTGCGCCCTGTATATGGCGTCGGACGAGCGCATGATCATGGCCCTGGTCCAGAACAAGATCCTCTTCTACGGCCTGCTGATCGCGCAATTCGGCCTCGTGCTCTTCCTGTCCGGCTGGGTCAAGTCGATGGAGGTCAATACCGCGCGCTTCGCGTTCCTCTTCTACTCCGCGCTGACCGGCGTCACGATCTCGGTAATCTTCCTCATCTACACGCGCGGCTCGATCGCCTCCACGTTCTTCCTGAGCGCGGGCATGTTCGGAGCGATGAGCGCCTACGGCTACGTGACGAAGACCGACCTGACCTCGATGGGCAATTTCTGCATGATGGGGCTCATCGGCATCATCCTCGCCTCGGTCGTGAACATCTGGGTGAGGAGCTCGGCCGTCGAGATGGCGGTGTCCTACCTCGGCATCCTGATCTTCGTCGGGCTGACCGCCTACGACACGCAGAAGATCAAGGCGATGAACATCATCGGCAACGCGGGAACCGACGAGGACCACAAGGAGGCGATCTCCGGAGCGCTGACCTTGTACCTCGACTTCATCAACCTGTTCCTGAGCCTGCTGCGCGCGACCGGCCGCCGGCGCGACTAACCGCCCAGGTTTTACCGAACGTTTAGCCGCCTGAAATGAATTCCCGGCGGCTCCCGGCTATACTGCGGGAATGAGAAGCCACTCGCGCCACGGTCATTCCGACGCGTACATCTCCCTCCCGCGCGGTCCCAAGGCGAAGGCCGCGCCGTCGCGCTTTCCGGCCGGCGCCGGGCTCGCCGCCGCGGCCGTGGGCCTCGCGTGGCTCCTCGCTCCCGGCCGCCAGGAGGCCCCCGCTCCGGCCGCCGACGCGCCCGTCCTCGCGATTCCGCAGGCCGAGGCGCCTCCCGCGCGCGCGGCCGTCGCTCCCGCGCCTTCCCGTCCGAGGGAGGAGCGCGCGGCGCCCGCGTTCGCCGCGCCCGCGAGCGCAGCGGCCGCCGTGCTCGCCTTCGCAGCGCCCGGCGTCCTGTGGAAGTGGCCCACGCAGCTCACGGGCTCGTTCACGCGCTCGCTCGCGGGCGGCTCGCGCGCCCCGGCCGCGGGCGCCGGCCTGACCATCGTCGCCCAGACGATCCTCTCCTGGAACCCCGCCGCCGCCGTCGGACAAAAGGCGCTGTATCACCAAGTCCTTTCGGACGGCACCCAGCGCGACCGCGTCGATTCCCAGCTCGAATTAGCGCAGCCCCTCGTCCCTCAGGTCGACCCGCTCGTCTTCGACCTCGCGGGCGCGGGCATCAAGACGAGCTCGCGCAAGGTCATCTACGGCATCACGGGAACGCGGGACGACGACAAGCTTAAGTGGCTCAACGAGGTCGAGGAGGGGATCGGACTCCTCGTCTTCGACGCGGACAAGAACGGCGTCTCGGGGCGCACCGGGCTCGAGCTGTTCGGCGACCAGACGGACCTCGACGGCGACGGCAAGGCCGACGGTTTTCCCGACGGCTTCGCGGCGCTGCGCGCGTTCGTGGACCGCGCGTCGGCGGAGGGCGTCCTGCCGAAGGACGCCCGCGCGCGCGGCCTCCTCGACGCGCGGGCGCTCGCCGCGCTCGAGCGCGCCTACGGGCTCAAGATGAAGGTCGGCGGCTTCAACCGGACGCCGGTCTCGCTCGCGGCGGCGGGCGTGCGCGAGATCGCGTTCTCCGAGGCTCCGGCGGAGCCCGCGCGCGAGTTCGACGGGCGCGGCAACGGGCTCGCGCTGCACCAGGACGCGGCCTTCACTCGCGTCGACGGCACGCGTGGAATCTACGCCGACCTCTGGCTCACGGCGAAGTAATAAGATTTGCGCATGGCCTACACCTCTCCGCCGCCCCGACCCTCGAAAGCAAAAGGCGCCTCGTCGCTCGTGCCCATCGCGGCGGGCGTCGCCGCCGCGGTCGCCGGCCTCGCCTGGCTGCTCGTGCCCGCCGCTCCCAACGGCCCGGCGCCCGAGGCGCCGCCGGCGGGGCCTTCGCTCGCGATGCCGGCCGCCGCCGCGCGCAAACTCCGCGTCGAGGCCGCGGCGGCCGTGCCCGCCGCGCGCGCGAGGCTCGAGGCGGAGAAGGCGCCGGGGCGGGAAACCGAAAGGCCGGCGGCGGAGCGGCCCGCGTGGGCCAACGTCTCGGCACCTCAGGTCTGGAAGTGGCCGGTCCGCGTCGGGATCCATCAAAATGACGGACAGATCTTCCGTAAGCTCGTCGCATGGCAGCCGTCGAACCCTCCCGAGAAAGCTCTCCTTTACTCGATGACGGTCGACCGTGTCGAGACGCGTCTCTACGAGCCTGAGATTCCCGCGTACGAGGCGCGCATCGCGGCCGAGGCGCGGGCGCGCGCGGAAGAAGCAGCGCGCGAGGCCGCGCGCAAAGCCAGGGAGGCCGCCTGGGCGGCGGCCCGGCAGGCGGCGGCCTTGCAGGCGGCGCCCGTTGCGAAGCCCGCTCCGCCGGCCGCTCCGTTGGCCGCCCCTGTGGCCGCTAAGGCGGTCGCCGCCGCCCCCGCCGCCGTAGCCGCGCCTGCCGCGCCTGCCGCGCCTGCCGCACCGGCCGTGCAATGGCCGGGGATGCCGGAGAACGCGACTCCGGCGCAAATCCAGAGGATGATCAAGGACATCCGCGCCCTAGAGCTCGTGGCCCTGCGAACGGCCAACGGAGCGATCTCCGCGCGCGACGTCACCGGCAAAGACGGCATGCCGATGGCGGAGTTCACCTATGCCGGCGGGCGCAAGGAGGTCGTCCCGTACGATCCGCTCGTCTTCGACCTCAAGGGCACCGGCGTCAAGACCACCGACGGCAAGGTCTTGTTCGACCTCTACGGGCATGGCAAGAGCGACAAGACTCAATGGATGAGCGACTTCGACGGAGGCACGGGCATCCTGGTCTTCAACGCGAGCGGCAGCGGCCGCTCGGGCAAGAACGGCTCGGAGGTGTTCGGCGACCGCACGGACCTCACCGGCGTCGGGCGGCCGACGGGCTTCGCGAACGGCTTCGAGGCGCTCGTAGCCCTCGCGGCCAAGGGCGTCGAAGCGGGCGTGCTGCCAAGCGAGATCCTCGCCAACGGCATCCTCGACGCGGCGTCTCTCGCGGCGCTCGAGAAGGCGTATGGGCTTAAAATCAAGGTAGGCGGCTTCAACGCGAAGGCGATCTCCTTAGCGGCGGCCGGAGTGGATTCCATCGCGCTGTCGCTCGCTCCGACGCAGCGGGCACCGGACTTCGACGGCCAGAACAACGACGTGCTGGTCCAGCCGGGCGCCGTCTTCCGGCGGCGCGACGGCTCGACGGGCACCTACATGAACGTCTGGCTGAAGGCGCAGCGCGGCAACCTAGGCCTCAAGACGCTCAAGCACTTGTAGCGGCGGCCGCTCAGGGAGCCGGATTTCGCTTGCAGACGATCGTGCCGTCGTCGGCGACCTCGAAGGAGACGGACTTCGCATCGGCCGCGCGCGCCTCGACGAAGAAGGACGCGTAGCGGTCGAACAGGATGCGCTCGAGCTCACGGATGCCGAACTTGCTGACGCGCATGTTCGCCTCGAGGGCCTGGATGATGAGCTCCGGCGCGACGAAGTGCGTCTCGATCCCGTACTCCTGGCCCAGCTTGCTGATCTTCAGCAGCGAGATCTCCGCGACGTGCATGCCGACGAGCGGCTTGAACAGGTAGACCTTGTCGACGCGGCCCAGGATCTCGGGACGGAAGGTGCCGCTCTCGGCCAGCAGCGTCTTGATCGCGTTCATGATGCGCGCGTAATCGGTCAGGCCCTGCACGGCCTTCCCCATCGAGTCCGCGAGCGCGTTGCTCGTCATGATGATCACCGACTGCGTGAAGTCCGCGGTCTTGCCGCTTCCCTGCTCGGTCAGGCGGCCCTCTCCCATGACCTGCAGCAGGAGGTCGAATACGATGGGGTGCGCCTTCTCGATCTCGTCGAAGAGCACGACGCGCTTGGGGTTGGCGAACATGGGGCGCGTCAGCTGCCCGCCTTGTTCCGCGCCCACGTAGCCGGACGACGCGCCCGTCAGGCGCGACTTGCCCATCTCGGCGCTCGCGAGCTCGGAGCAGTCGAAGCGCAGCAGCGCCTGCTCGTCGCCGAAGAGGTATTCGCAGATCGCCTTCGCGAGCTCGGTCTTGCCCGTGCCCGTCGGGCCGAGGAAAAGGAGGTTGCAGACCGGGCGCGTGCGCTTGTCCTTCATCCAGCTCAGCCGGATCAGGCGCGCGACGTCGTCGATGATCTCGTCCTGCCCCTTCACGCGCGACCGCAGGTGGGCCGTGAACTTGGCCTCGTCGATCGTGAAGCGCTTGCTCTCGTCGTTGGACATCTTGAGCATGCCTTGAAGCTTGTCCCAGTCCGTCATTTTCGAAAGATCGCTCACCGTTGTCTCCTCATGGAAGGTCCCCGACCCTGCGTCCGCGCCGGAAGATGTCGCGCGCGAATCCCGATCGCGTGATCGCCGGCTTCACCGTCGCTCCGAAGATCTCCTCGGACGACGTCGCGTCCTTTCCGCGTTCGGTCTGGACCTTGACCTTCTGCTTGCCCGTCATGATCACGCGCGCGTTCTCGTACGCGTTGATCGCGGTCTCGCCGCTCGAGTTGAGAAAGCGGCAGTCCTTGAGCTCGATGACGGCGTCGAGCCACGCGACGATCGGACGGAGCGCCGCATCGAACGTGACGCCCGAGAATTTCACCTTCGCCGGCCCGCGAGCGATCAGGTTGACCCTCGAGCCGCTGAGAGCGGAGGCGGCCGCCATGACGGTAGATTGCTTGTCTCCGTGCTCGACGAGGAGCGGCGGCGCCGCGGCGTCGTCGCTGTGAAGCTCCACGTTGCGCATGGTCAAGACTCCGGCGGCGACGTGAACCGCCGCGCCGGGCCTGCTCAAGGGGAACTCCTGAAAGGCGCCGCGCACGACCCTCAGGTTCTGAAGATCGAGCGTGCCGGCGCGGAAGCCGATCGCGGACCCGGGACCGGTAAAGGTGATGACGACCGAGCCCGGCTCCTTGCCCACGCCGCGGATGCGGACGTTTTTGTCCGCGAAATTCAGCGAGCCGTCATACGTCCCCGGCTCGACGAGGATCAGGTCGCCGCTCGCCGCGCTGAACACGGCATCGCGCACGCTCGACGTGTCCGCGCCCATCGCGCCCGCCGGCCCGACGCGAAAGACGCCCTTATGCTGCGGCACGACCGGGCTGTAGGGAGGCTCGATGACCTGCGGGACGGCCTGCGCCTGCTGCTGACGCACGCCGAACATGGCGAGGAAGCCGTTCACCGCGCCGCCGCCGGCCTGCGGGGCGCCGACGATGCCCTGGGTGTTGCCGACGCCCGTGCCCGTCAATGTCATGCGCGGCGGAGGCGTTGCGTCCGGCGCGGGCGGCGCGGCCCCGGTCGGCCCCCCGGGCGCCTCTGCGCCCGGTTGAGGATCGTAGGTAGCGAGGTCGGAGGAGGATTTGGGCGCGGGCGCGATGGCCTCGCCGGACGGTCCCGCGGCGGGAGCGGGGGCGGCCACGGGCGCAGCGGGCGCCGCGGTCGCGGCGGGAGCCGGCGCCTTCAGAGGCGCGTTATGCCGGGTCGAGACCGTGCCGAACATCGAGATCACGGCCGCGGTCCCGGCGACGGCGGCGAACATCTGGAACCAGGGGTCGGCGGCGATCTTCTTCTTCGTCACGGGCGTTCCGCCGCCAGCCTCAGCGTGGCGCCGCCCGTCGATTTATCGAAGCCGAGCGAGACGACGCTCGAGCCGCGCCGCCTCGCCTCCTCGGCGAGAGGATCCATGAGGCGGCGCAGGCAGCGCGCGAGCTGGCGCACCCCGTACTCTCCGAACTCGGCGTTGAGCGCGACCGCGCGCTCGAGGAGCTCGGGCGAGAGATAGCTCACCTCGATGCCCTGCTCGCGCCACTGCTTCGCGATCTGCAGGCAGGCGATCTCCGCGATGTGGATCGGGGCGAGCGCGTCCATGAGGATGATCTCGCTGAAGCGCGCGAGAAAGGCCTTCTCGAAGCCGGCGTCCTTGATCAGCGCGTCGCGCGCTTTCGCGGCGAACGCGGCCTCATCGGCGGCTTTCAAGGCGCGCAGGCGCTCCGCGCCCGAGTTGCAGGTCGCGAAGAACACGCAGCCGCTGAAGTCCACCATCTTCGCGGACGACCGGTCGCGGCAGCGGCCTCCGTCGAGCGCCTCGAAGAGGCCGTGCAGGACGTCGGGATGGCACTTGTCGATCTCGTCGAGCAGCACGACGCGGTACGGGTCCTCGAGCAGCGCCCCCGTCAGCGAGCCTGTCTCGGCTCCGCCGGTCGCACCGAGCAGCGCCTGGAGATCGTAGGGGTCCTTGAACTGGTTCATGTTGAGGATGAGCGGCTCTTTCTCGGGCCACAGCGCCATCGACGTCATCTGCGCGAGGAAGGTCTTGCCCGTGCCCGTCGGGCCGACGAGCAGGAACGTGCCGAGACTGCGTCCCGGACGCGCGAGCTCGAGGCCGCGCTGGATCGTGTGCACGATGAGGTCGACCGCCGCGTCCTGGCCGCGGACGTTCTCCTTGATCCAGCCGCCGTAGTCTTTGAGGCTCATCTTGCGCAGGATCTCGTGGTCGATGAGGCCTTCGCCGCGCGCGGCCGCGGCTTCATGCTGGACGTGCCAGAGCCGCCAGATCATCCCGATCGCGGCGGCGGCGAAAATCCACGGCAGGACCTCGGGGGCGCGCTGCTTGACGGCGATGAGCGCGCCGCCAAGGGCGACCACGGCCATCATGATGAACAGCGGGTGCATCGAATTCGCTTTCACTTGTAGTCGACGGTCCAGGTGTCGGTTTCGCCGGGAGCCATGTTGCGCGAGACGATCGTCCCCGCCGAGGTCTGAAGGCCCAGCGTGATGCCGCCTGTGCCGTCGCGTATGGCCGTGACCTTGATCTGATGCGACTCGCCTTTCTTGAGCGGGATCTCGAGGCCGGCCCCCGCGTGGCTCAGGGATAGATACGACATCGGGACGCCGTCGATCGAGATCATCACGACGTCCCCGTCCTCGGCCACGTCGTCGATAAGCCGCATCGAAAAGATCGAATAGCCCTCGGAGCGCACGGCCTTTTGGCCTTGGGCCGTCAGGACGGACTTGGGAGCGGAGGCGGCGGGCGAGACGAGTTGGGGCGGAGCGACGGGAAGCGGCGACGACGCGCGCGTCTCGGCTGGGGCGCCCGGCGCGGGCATGGGGAACGAGCTCACGGCGGTGGACTCGCGCTCGCGCTTGGTGGCGTCGGCGCTGATGTCGGCGTCGGTCACGGTGATGACCTTGCGCTCCTGGGCGGCCGCCGAGACGATCGGAGGCGGCCCCGACGGCGGACGGAACTGGATCGCGGTCCCGGCCACCGCGGCGGCGGCGATCAGCGCGGCGAGAGCCAGGAGGCCGCGGCTCTTGCCCGCCGGCCGGCCCGGCAGCGGGACATAAGCCTGCGCCCTTGATCCATCGCTGGACGAGGACGAAGACGCCGCCTTGGGGGCGGCGTCGGATTTCTCTTTTTGAGGCTCTGGTTGGGGTTCTTCGGGCATGGTGAAGGCCGTGAAGGCATAGTATTGAGGAAGGGTCGGAACTTGTCAACTCCTGATTACCGACGCTTTACCGTCCGCCCGCTCGTCTAACTCTCGATGATGCTCCGCCGATCGCCTGGACTGCCGCCCCGAGACTCGGGCGCGGGATTGGAGGAAGCCCTGCGAGGCTTAGACGCTTTTCAGCGCGGCGAGGGCGGCCGTCAGCGCGAGGTCGAGGTCGCGGTCGGTGTGCGCGTAGGAGACGAAGGCCGCCTCCCACTGCGCCGGCGGAAGATACACGCCGCGCTTGAGCATGCCGTGGAAGAAGCGTCCGTACGCCTTCTTGTCGGCCTTCATCGCGTCCTTGTAATCCGTCACCGGCCCGCCGGATAGGAAGAACGGCGTGAACATCGAGCCGACGGATTGGATGCACAGCGGAACGCCGCGCGCGATCGCGGCGCCGCGCAGCCCCTCGCAGTAGTACTCGGCCAATTGGCGCATGCGCCGATACGGCTTCTCGCGCTCGAGGAGATCGAGCATCGCCGTACCGGCGGCGACGGCGACGGGATTGCCGGACAGCGTGCCGGCCTGATACGCGGGGCCCTCGGGCGAGATCATGGACATGACGTCTTTGCGTCCGCCGTAGGCGGCCAACGGGAGGCCGCCGCCTACGATCTTGCCCAAGATCGTGAGGTCTGGCTTGATGCCGAACAAGGTTTGCGCGCCGCCGTAAGCGACTCTAAATCCGGTGATGACCTCGTCGAAGATCAACAGCGCCTTTTCCCGCTTCGTGATGCGCCTCAATCCCTCGAGAAAACCGTCCGCCGGAAACACGACGCCCATGTTGGCGGGGATGGGCTCGACGAAGATCGCCGCGATCTTGCCTTTGTTTTTCTTGAACGCGTTCTCGACCGCGTTCAGATCGTTGAATGGGACGACGATGGTCGTCGCCGCCATCGCCTTCGGCACGCCCGCGGAATCGGGGATGCCCAGCGTCGTCGCTCCCGAGCCGGCGGCGACTAGAAGGCTGTCGAAGTGCCCGTGATAGCAGCCGGAAAACTTGATGATCAAGTCGCGTTTCGTGAACGCGCGCGCAGCGCGCGCCGCGCTCATGCCCGCCTCCGTGCCCGAGCTCGTCATGCGCAGAAGCTCGATCGAGGGCAGGGCCTTCTTGATCTTTTCGGCGAGGATCACCTCGCCTTCGGTCGCGGCGCCGAACGTCGAGCCGCGCGAGAGCGCGCTCTGCGCCGCCGCGACGATCTCGTTTCGCGCGTGGCCGAACATCAGCGGACCCCACGAGAGGCAGAAGTCGATGTAGGAGCGGCCGTCGGCGCCCTGGATATACGCGCCCGACCCCGAGCGCACGAACAGCGGCGTGCCGCCGACCGCCTTGAACGCGCGCACGGGCGAGTTCACGCCGCCGACCAGCGATTTTCTAGCTCGTTCAAAGAGCTTCTTCATGTTCGCCGCTTTCGGCTTCTTCACGCGAGCCATTTGGCCGCCTCGAGAGCGTAGTACGTTAATATAAAATCTGCGCCCGCGCGTTTGATCGACGTGAGCGACTCGAGCGCGACCTTCTTCTCGTCGATCCAGCCGTTGGCCGCCGCCGCCTTGATCATCGCGAACTCCCCAGACACCTGGTAGGCGGAGGTCGGCAGGCCGAAACGCGTCTTGACGGCCTTCAGCACGTCGAGATAGGGCAGCGCGGGCTTGACCATCACCATGTCGGCGCCTTCCTCGACGTCGAGCGCGACTTCGCGCATCGCCTCGTTGAAGTTCGCGGGATCCATCTGATAAGTTGAACGGTCGCCGAACGAGGGCGGGCTCTCGGCGGCCTCGCGGAAGGGGCCGTAGTACGCGCTCGCGTACTTGGCCGCGTAAGCGAGGATCGGGGTATCGAGATTGCCGGAGGCGTCGAGCGCCCCGCGGATCGCGCCGACCTGGCCGTCCATCATGCCCGAGGGCGCGATCACGTCGAACCCCGCTTTCGCCTGCGACACCGCGGTCTTCGCCGCGAGCGCCAGGGTCGGATCGTTGAGCACCTTCCCGTTTTTCACGATCCCGCAGTGGCCGTGGTCGGTGTACTCGCAGAAGCACAGGTCCGCGATCAGCAGCAGGTTCGGGTGCTTGTCCTTGATCGCGCGCGCGGCCTTCTGCACGATGCCGGCGTCGGAGTACGCGCCCGAGGCCTTCGCGTCTTTCTTGTCGGGGATGCCGAAGAGGATCAGTCCCGGGATCCCCGCGTGCACCGCGGAATCGGCCGCCTTGACCGCCGTGTCCACGGAATACTGGAAGTGCCCGGGCATCGACGAGATCGCGCGCTTCTCGCCCTTGCCGGACCGGATGAACAGCGGAAGGATGAAGTCCTTCGCGGAGAGCTCGGTCTCGCGGACGAGAGCGCGAAGCGCGGGCGAGGATCGCAGGCGGCGCGGGCGAGTGATCGGGAAGGCCATGGACCATTTTACATCATCGCAAGGCCGCTCAACCTTCCGGATGGATCGATCGCGTATATACCCCTTTCGCGATGACTTACGATTTGTAAGCCGGCGGGAAAATATCCGCCGTTCGCGCATTGAGGAGCGGAATTTCGAGGAATTCTCGCTGTAAACTTACGTCATGTAAGTCGATGAGTTAGGACCCGGTGGATCGCGGCGCGGCCATTTCATGCCGCGGAGGCGCTGAAATGAGGAGCGGGCCCGCTCGTCGCGGGCCCGCTCCATTGTTTTGATCAGGGACGGCCTGTACCCCGGATTCTGTCCACCCTTGCGGGCTCGAGGACCATTTCTCTAAGCGGCTACCGGGCGGCCGTGACAAGCTTTCGCGAGTCCTGACGCGAGCAGCGTCCTCCGCCCAACTGCCTTGCTCCCGACGGGGTTTACCTTTGCGGGAAGCCTCGCGGCTTCTCCCGGTGGGCTCTTACCCCACCTTTTCACCCTTACCCTCACGTTGAGGGCGGTAATTTTCTGTGGTACTGTCCATGACCGAGGGGTGTGGCCCTCGATCCCCCGCCTTTCGACGGGCGTCGCGCTCAACGGAGTCCGGAAGTTCCTCCAGCCCTCGCGGACCAGCGGCCCTCCGGCCGTCCCTGAAATTTGTTTTAAGCGGCCGGAGCGGTCGCGACCAGCAGCTCGGGCTTGTACAGGATGCGCTGACAGCTCTCGCAGGTGACCAGGGTCTTGAGCTTCGAGACCTCGAGGATCAGGCCCGGCGTGAGGTTGATCTGGCACGAGCCGCAGTGTCCCGAGACTACGGGCGTGACCGCGTCGGGCTTGCCGCGTCCGCGGATGTGATTGTAGACCTTCATCTCGGACGGAGCGACGGCCGCGGCCGTCGCGTCGCGCTCGACCTTGGCGGTCTCGAAGCGGCCTTTCGCGTGCGACATCTCGGCCTCGAGCTTCTCGAGGTCTTTCTTGGAGAAATCTTCCGTCTTCTTGAACTCGGCGGTGGCGGCCTTCTCTTCGGCCTTCGCGGCGTCGAGCTCCTCCATCACCTGGAGGACTTCGGTCTCGATGTCGTCGGCCGCCTTCTTCTCGGCTTCGATCTCGGCCTGCATCGTCTTGTACGCTTCGTTGGACTTCAGATCGTTGAGCTGCCCCGAGTGCTTGCGCGCGGCCTCGATCTTCGCGGCCACGTCGAGCTCCTTCGACTTCTTCTTCTTCTCGAGCTCCATGATCTTCGCTTTCGCGTCGTTCATGTGCTTCTTCTCGCCTTCGAGGTCGGCCTTCAGCGACGCGATGCGCGGCGGCACCGCGTCGATCTCGTGCTGGATCGCGTCGAGGTGCTTGTCCTTCTGCTGCAGGGCGACGAGAGCTTGGAGCGCTTCTTTAGTGAGGGCCATGTTCGTCCCTCTAGTATAGGATATTTCTCGAAACCCCGAAGGACACGGGCCGCTCTCGCCGGCCTAGTCGAGGCGAGCCAGGCTCCGCGCCGCGTCGGCGGCGATCCGTCTCGTCCAGCCAAGAACGCCGAATTCTTCGTAAAGTTCCGCGGTCTCGGGCTTTCCGCAGGCCGCCAGCACCTGCGAGGCGACGCTTTCTTGGGTGGACAGGCGATCGATGGCCGATTGGAAGGGCTCGACGATCCAGAAGTCGACGGCCGACGACGCGATGAAGGCGGCGTGCCAGCCGAGCGCCCCTTCTTCGCGCGGCGGCAGCGGAACGGCCAGGCGCTCGGCGACGCGACGCCCCGGTAGGGCCCGTCCCTGCCCGTCGTAGTCCTCCAGCCTCGCCCTCGGGACAAAGGACTCGGCCGCCGCCGCCACGAGAGGCGCTTCGGCCGATGTCTCGCCGAACGCATCCGCCTGGCGGCGCAAAACGTCGCGCGCGTGTTCGGTCGCGGCCGCCCCGCTCGTAAGCGCCGTGTTCAGGAAACGCTGCGGACTCACGGGATGAGAGCTCGAGGTCTCACGGAGGCGCTCGACTCCGTCGCACCCGAAAAAATCCGCCTCCCCCCGCGCGAAGAGATCGTGAGCGTACCCCGCGCGCTGCAGAAGCTCATGGCCTATAGCGTCGGCGTGAGCCTCGAGCCTTCGGCTGCGAGCGAGAAACTCCTCCTCCTCGGGCGAGCCCGTGAACGAGGGCGGCGGCTTGGCTCCGGCGATCCGTCTTGCATGGGCTTCCTTGGGCTCGTACTTCCAGGCGATAAGCTTATCTCGATCTTGGACGGCGTGGCCGATCTCGTGGGCGATGGTCATCACCCGGGCGTCACGTCCCCGAGACTCATCCTTGAGGAACGCCGAGGTTAACGATACCTGCCCCGACCCGTAGTAGGCGTTGACCTTTTTCTGATCGGGATCGATCGAAAAGATGAGCTGCTCCGGAGCGAACCCCGCGGCCTCGCGGACCTTTTCGAAGTCGCTCACCAGCTCGAGAGCGGCGCGGCAGGTGGGCGAGCCTCGATCCAATGGAAGGGCGAAGGCCTTGGCGACCCGCATCGGAATAGGACATTCCTCCGCCGACGCGGAGGCGGCGCGGACAAAGAGCAGGCATACGGCGAGGGGGGCCGCGCGCATTCCCGAAGTGTAGCCCCAGGATCGAGAAAAATCAACCAGCACGGCGATGGCCGGTAAGAGACCGCTTCTAGCTACGGCTGAGAGGCGGTGCACGCCGGGCAGCGGCCGGAGAAGCCCCACTCGCCGCACTTCGCCAGGGCCTTGCCGACTTCCGCGGGACCTTCGCTTGAAAAGGCCAGATTCCGCTCTCGCCATTTATCGTTTCCGCAGACTTCCCCGAGCTCGGCCATGCGCCAGTTCATCGCGTAGGCCAGGTGCGCGGAGAGCGGCAGGCAGGATGGGCGGCCCTTGCCGAAGTCCGGGTCCGAGCGCAGGAGATAGTAGAGGACGACGGCGTAGCCGTCGAGCACGCTCCCGGACACCGACTTGAGCTGGCTGACGCGCGTGATGCCCGGGCCGTAGGCATTCGAGCGGATGGGCTCGTCGGACGAGCAATGCGTCGACGCGCCGGAAGAAGAGCCGCCGCCGGAAACCTGCGAACCCGGGTCAGGGATCCCGGAGCCGGGCACCGGGCCCGAACCGCTCCCTCCGTCGGCGGGCGGGGCTCCGCCCTTGCCGCCGACGCGCCCGCGGCCGGCGGGAGGCGCTCCGGCGATCGGAGGCGCTCCGCCGGGCGGCGGCGTCGTCGCCGGGGGCGGCGTCCCTCCCGCGACCCGGATCGAGGCCGTCAGCGTCTGCTCCGTGGTCCCGCCGTTGTTGACCGTGAGCGCGACCTTGTAGGTCCCCGCCGAGGCGAACGTATGGACGGCGTCTTTCGCGCTGATCACCACGGGGCCCGGGAACGTCCAGCGGAACTTGTGCGGCGCGCACTCGAAGCTGTACTTGAAGGCGCTCGCCGAAAACGCGACCGGCTCGCCGGCGGCGCAGGGGTCCTGGCTCATCTGACCGCAGCCGCCGCCGCGATAGGTGATGAAGAGATTGTTCTCCGTCATCTTCTGGCAGGCTCCCGCCGGCGCCGGCGGCGGCGCGGCCGGCGTCTCGGGCGCGGGCACGCCGATGACGACGGTCGCCGTCAGCGCCGCGGCGCGTCCGCCCTCGGACACCGTCAGCTTCACGACCTGCGGCCCGACGGCGGGGAAGGAATGCGAGACCGCCTTGCCCGTCTTGACGACTCCGCCCGGAAACTCCCACGAGTACGTGTGCGGCTTGCACGAGAAGTCGTAGTCGGCGGCGCCCGCCGAGAAGCGCAGCGCCTCGCCCACGCCGCAGGGCTTACCGCTCGCGCGGCCGCATGTATTCGAAGCGTTCCAGTAGGCGATAAAGACGTTGGGCGCGGCCAAGGTCCGGCACGCCGGCGGCGTCTGCTCGGCTCCTCCGCTGATCTCGAAGACGTCGCCGAGTGAGACGCCGGAAGCCGCGAGATAGAGCTTGCCGCCGTGACTAAACGGCGTGGCGGCAGCGAGCCAGGATCGGGGATTCTTGGCGTACCCCTTGGGCGGCACGCCGTAATGACGGTTGAACCAACGGTCGAGGGGAATCTCCGTCGGGACGCCGCCGGCCAACTTAAGCAAGAGGGCGTCTTCGCCGCTATCCGTAAAATTTGAACCGACCACGGTCAGGTAGCCGGCGCCGTATTTGATATTGGAGGGCATGAAGCCGCCGCGAACGCGGGTTCGAGTCTCCTCGAATCCGCCGTCGGCGCCGCGCCGCAAGGTCGCGATCGTCAGGCCCATGTCGACATTGACGGCGCTGTAAAAGTTCGCGCCGTCGCTCGTCACGCTCGCATACCTGCCCTCGAGGGATTTGACCGGAGCGC
>Ga0163144_10007405_pt1 | contig 24074 bp, 17 predicted proteins | sample OliLak19BULKMAT1_FD_123175 | JGI IMG/M metagenome (GOLD analysis project Ga0163144, IMG submission 123175) | Freshwater microbial mat bacterial communities from Lake Vanda, McMurdo Dry Valleys, Antarctica - Oligotrophic Lake LV.19.BULKMAT1 | ecosystem: Environmental > Aquatic > Freshwater >...
CAACCAGATGACTACGATGTCCCTCGAATGGGTGACGCTCGCAGACATCGTGCCTCGTTGAGTCTGCGAGCCGAGCGCGCTTTCGGTCTTCGCGCGGTGCGCGTCGATCTGCTCAAACGTGATGAGAGTGAGTTGACGGCTGTTGCCGAAGGCCCGGCGCCGGTTGATGCCGATGCCGTGCGTCAAGCGACCCGCGCCACCGCTGCGAACGCACCAGCCCTGTTTCCGCAAGCGATCGCTAAACCCACTGCCACGCTCAACCGCAAGGCCATCGCGCTTCCGTTCGATGCGCCGGTGCTCGCTACAGCGCAGAAAACGCACAAGCTGGAAACACTCAACGCCACGCAAGTGCGCGGCTGCACGAAATGCGTGCTCTGCGAAACGCGCACGCAAACTGTTTTTGGTGAAGGTGATGTCGACGCGCAATTATTCTTCATTGGTGAAGGACCCGGTGAAAACGAAGATCTCACGGGTAGGCCGTTCGTCGGTAAAGCAGGTCAACTCCTGAACAAGATGATCGCAGCGATGGGTTTGAAGCGCGAGCAGGTCTTCATCGCAAACATCGTGAAATGCAGGCCACCCGACAATCGAGCGCCAGCGCCGGAAGAGACCGAAGCATGCACGCCTTATCTCGTCGAGCAACTTGAGACCATTCGTCCTCGCGCCATTGTGACGCTGGGTTTACCCGCGGCGCGGTTTATGCTGGACTCGAAGGAGACGATGGGCAAACTGCGCGGGCATTGGCACTCGTGGCGGGGCATTAAGCTCATGCCGACGTTCCATCCATCATACGTGTTGCGTAGCTACACGCCTGAGACACGAGCAGCGGTATGGTCCGACCTTCAACAAGTCATGAGCGAGCTCGGACTCGCCAAGCGCGCCAGCGAAGCGGGCAACGTCTAGTTGTCGCGCAAGTGCGTCATGTGCTGCGACGACTGAGCGCAACGTGGCGCCCAATTGACGAGACGATCTTGGAACAAATGAATTTGGTGTGCGCGCGCTGCTGCATTGTGAGGCGCTGCGCGGTAGAAACGTGACGTGGGTGACGGTGGGAATCGATCGAATTTTTCGCACGCGATGCGCGAACTTCGGTCGATGGAAAAACGAACTGAAACATGAGGATTTCCATGAATGCAGCGTGCGCTGAATTCGTTGACGTCACTTCACATTCGTTTTGTGTTGCCCGTGTGAGAATATTTTGTTTGTAGTCGCGCCGCGCGGTATGGTTCGCGCTTCGCCGAGCATATTTCTCCGACGGTGGATTGGGACTTCGACACCGTCGGCTTTAAAGACCCGCAGTCCGAAAATAGAACGCCATGATGACGACACAATCGCCGACGCGCGAGGGCCATGCCCGTCGCGTACAGGAAACCGTCGCCTTCGATCCGACCTTGTGGCAGCGGATTCTGCAGATCGTTCGCGTGCAGCATCCGACGCTCAACCGCGTCTGGTTCGATCAACTTCAACCGCGCCAGTTGACCAACGGCGTGATCCAGGCCGTCGTTCAAACGCCCGCGCAATTGAACTTCTGTCAAAGCCAATGCCAGCAACCCTTCACCGCAGCCGCCCAGGCCGCGACGGGACGGTTGGTCGCGGTCAGCTTCCATTGTGACAACTTGCCGAAGAGCGGCGTATTCAATGACGGTGATCAACCACTGCCGTTGAATCCGGACTACGTCTTCGAAAATTTCGTCACCGGTCCGGGCAATCGTCTCCCGCACGCCGCGAGCCTGGCCGTCAGTGAACAACCGGGCAAGGCGTACAACCCGTTGTTCATTCATGGTGGGGTCGGCCTCGGTAAGTCGCACCTGCTGCAGGCCGTCTGTCAGAAGGTGCTCGAAGCCAACCCCGACGCGCGCATTCTCTATCTGTCGTGCGACAGCTTTATCAATCAGTTCATCAGCGCCGTTGAGACCGGTGACATGAACACCTTCCGTCATCGCTATCGTCATGTCGATGTGCTGGTGATCGACGACATCCATTTCCTCGCCGGTCGTGATCGGACGCAGGAAGAGTTCTTCCACACGTTCAACACGCTGTACCAGGGTCACAAGCAGATCATCCTGTCAGCAGACTGCCCACCGAGCGAAATTCCGGAACTGGAAGAGCGGCTTGTGTCGCGATTCAACTGGGGTCTGGTCGCGCGCGTTGAAAAGCCTTGCTACGAGACGCGCGTCGCGATCCTGAAAAAGAAGAGCAAGATGCGCGGGCTCGAACTGCCCGAGGACGTCATCTGTTACATCGCTGCGAAGGTCGAGAACAACACGCGCGAGCTCGAAGGGGCGATTACGAAGATCCAGGGCATGGGCCTGTTGCAGAATGGCCGGATTGACCTGGACCTTGCCAAGCTGGCGCTCGGTGAGTCGACTGTCCCGGAACAGACGCGCGTCACGATCCAGATGATCTTCGATGCCGTCACGAAGTATTATAACGTTCGGTTGAGTGACCTTCAGAGCAAGAAGCGCCACAAGAGCATCGCGTTCCCACGTCAGGTCTGCATGTATCTTGCGCGGCGGCATACGCGATATAGTCTTGAAGAGATCGGTGGCTACTTCGGTGGTCGTGATCACACGACCGTGCTGCATGCGGTTCGCACAGTCGATCATGACGTGAAGGAAGACCCCGAGATCGCCAAGCAGGTGACGCACATCGAATCCCAGGTTACGGGAACGAATTAGCTCGAGAAACTAGCAAATCAGCACGTGAAGCAGAACGGAGTGCCGGCACCTTGCGCCGGCACTCTTTTTTCATTGGCGGTTTCTCGGCAACCATTTCCCGTTATGCAGCGGTAGCATTTCTAACGTAGGTGGGTGGTCACAGCGGAGGTGCCCATCATGCGCAGCACGTTCAGGCGCCTGCGGTTCCAGACTAGAGCGAGACGCGCGACGGCTAGGTGAACTTCACGAGTCGTTCCTTGATGTGATGGTCCTGCAGGTACGTCATCAACAGCGCGATGTAGCTCGCCTTGACGAGCGGCCGGTCGCTAAGCTGCAAGGTTTCACGGACTTTCATGACGCTGGTTTCGTTGGTGCCTTCGATCTCGACGAAAACACCCAGGTGCGGCAGTTCATCAAGCTCGACCTTGCATCCACCAAACACCCACGACTGTCGGCGTTTCTCGAAGGACAGAACGCGCAGGTAGCCGAGCGATTCGAGCAGATTGACTGCGTCCTCAGGGTTAGCGACGTCCAGTTCGCGCTCGTCGCGGCTCTTGAGTGGGCCGTGCAGGCGCGGGCCCTTGTAGGTGATCGTGTTGGACATCTCACCGCTCGGTACCGCCTTGGCCACGCGCAAACGCAGGCCACGGTCACCGGCGAGCAGGGCGCGGTCCTCGGTGTCGAAGAAGACGTTGGTTTCCAGAGCGTCGCCATCAAAGGTAGCGCCCAGGGCCTTCAGGCGATCGCGAACGGGGTCCAACCGTTCGACCTTCATCTTCGCTTCAATTTCAACGGGCATCGCAAAACGTCCTTTCCGGTCGCGCCTCATCGCGCGGCCGCGGGCGCGGCTGCACTTTCACTTGAACGGTTTATAGACGCGACGGGCACCGATGGAAAGGGCAACCGACCCCATCGGCATGTCACCGTCGATAGGAAGCTGGCGACAGTGAAGAGTCTCTGACGCCTCTCCGGTACTTCGGGAAAGAGGCCAGATCTACCCCACGACTAAATTCACCATCTTTCGCGGCACATAGAGTTGCTTCTTAATCTCCTTGCCCTCAATCCAGGGTTTCACCTTCTCCGCAGCCAGCGCGGTCGCGAGGATGGTCGCTTCGTCGGCGTCGGCGGGGACGGTGATCTTGTCGCGCAGTTTGCCGTTCACTTGAACGGGCAGTTCAAGTGTCGACTCAGCGAGCTTGCCGGCGTCGAACGTCGGCCAGGGCCTATGGGTGATGCTCTTGTGGTGACCTAACTGGGCCCACAGTTCCTCGGCCAGGTGCGGCGCGAAAGGGGCAAGCATCAGTGTAAGATTCTCCGCCAGTTCGCGCGGAATCGTCTCCAGCCGATTCATCTCGTTGTTCAACTTGATCAGCTCCGCGATCGCGGTGTTGAAGCGCAGTCCTTCGATGTCCTCAGCGACCTTTTTGATCGTCCGGTGCATCTGCCGGTCAAGGGTTTCAGGGATCGCGATTGCGTCGATCTTGGCGACCTTGCCCGACTCCTCATCGCCGACGAGGTTGCGGTAGACACCGTTCAAAAAGCGCGTCATGCCGATGATGTCGCGCGTGTTCCACGGCTTCTGCGCCTCCAGCGGTCCCATGTACATCTCGTACAGCCGGAACGCGTCGGCACCGTAGTCGACCACGATCGAGTCGGGGTTGACCACGTTCCCACGGCTCTTGGACATCTTGAACGACTCGGCCTTCACCTTGATCGTCGGGTCGGTCTTCAGGAAGTAGGCGTCACCCTTCTTCTCAATGTCGTCCTCCGTCACTTTGCGTGGCAATTCTTCGACGGTGTGATACTCCATCTCACCCAGGATCAGCCCCTGATTCACCAACCGTTGGAACGGCTCGGGCGTACTCACGTGGCCGAGATCGAACAACACCTTGTGCCAGAATCGCGCGTACAACAGATGCAGGACCGCGTGTTCGACACCGCCGACATACAGGTCGACGGGCATCCAGTACTTTTCCTTGTCCGCATCGACGAATCGATCGACATTGCTCGGGTCGATGTAGCGCAGGTAGTACCAGCAACTGCCGGCCCACTGTGGCATCGTGTTCGTCTCGCGCGAGAAGACTTGGCCGTCGCGCTCAACGCGCAGCCAATCTTTGGCTTTGCTTAGTGGGCCCTCGGGCGTGCCGGTGGGCTTGAAGTCGTCCATCGGTGGCAAGGTGATCGGCAGATCTTTTTCGTCCAGCGCGTGCGGGCGACCGGCCGCGTCCAGCAGGATGGGGAACGGTTCACCCCAATAGCGTTGTCGGCTGAAGAGCCAATCGCGCAGCTTGTAGTTTACGGTGCGCCGACCGACACCGTCGCGTTCCAGCGCCGCGATGATCGTCGCTTTGGCCTCGGTGGTCGGTTGGCCGTCGATGATCGGCGAGTTCACCGCGACGCCTTCGTTCGTGAAAGGTTTGTCCAGCGAAAGTGAGCCATCGTCCTTCGTCGGCGCGACGACCAGCTTGATCGGAATGCCGAACTTTTTCGCAAACGCGAAGTCACGCTCGTCGTGCGCCGGCACCGCCATGATCGCGCCGGTGCCGTAGCCCATCAGGACATAGTCGGCGACGTAAACGGGGATCTTCTCGTCGTTGATCGGGTTGATCGCAAACGTGCCGGTGAAGACACCGGTTTTTTCCTTTGCGTCGGTCATGCGATCACGATCGGATTTACCGGCAGCCATCGTGCGGTAGGCCTCGATCGTCTCGCGGCGCGTGGGCGACGTGATGCGGTCGACCAACTCATGCTCGGGTGCCAGCACCATGTACGTTGCGCCGTACAATGTGTCCGGGCGCGTCGTGAAGACTTCGATCGACAGATCGTCAAAATCTGTGTCGCTCGAATCGCGATCATTCGCCTGCACGGCTGCGTCGGGCGCCGCGATCGCAAACTCGACCCGCGCGCCGACACTGCGACCGATCCAATTTCGCTGCATTTCTTTCAGTGAATCGGGCCAGGCCAGTGTGTTCAAATCTTCAATCAAGCGATCGGCGTACGCCGTGATGCGCAGCATCCATTGGCGCATCGGTCGGCGTTCGACCGGAAAGCCCCCGACCTCGCTCTTACCGTCGATGACCTCTTCGTTCGCCAGCACGGTGCCGAGTTGCGGGCACCAGTTGACTGGGGCTTCGTCGGTGTATGCCAGCCGTTGACCATGAATGAAGTCCTGCTGTTCGTCAGGCAACAGCTCGTGCCAGAGGCGCTCGACGCGTACCTCACCGGTGATGGCTTCCATCCCTTCCTGCGTCGGGTTCAGGACCACGTCACCATCGGGCGCGACGACGAAGTTGCCGTTCTGCAGCTCGTTGATCAGGTGCGCGATCGGCTTGGCCACCTTGTCGATTGGGTCGAAGTAGCTGTTAAACAATTGCAGGAAGATCCACTGCGTCCAGCGAACGTATTTGGGGTCGGTTGTGTCGACCTCGCGCTCCCAGTCATAGCTCATCCCTAGAGACTGAATCTGCCTGCGGAAGTTGTTGATGTTCTTGACGGTCGTGTCGCGCGGATGCGTGTTGGTGCGCACCGCGTATTGCTCTGCCGGCAATCCAAACGCGTCCCAGCCCATGGGGTGCAGAACGTTGTATCCCTTGGCCCGCAGGTAGCGCGAGAAGATGTCGGTCGCGGTCATCCCCTCGGGGTGCCCGACGTGCAGCCCCTCACCACTGGGGTAGGGGAACATGTCCAGCACGTACGCCTTGGGCATTCCACTAGCGTCCTTGGGGTCAAGGGCGCGGAACGTGCGGTTGTCCAGCCAGTGCTTCTGCCATTTTTTCTCGATTGCGGTGAAGTTGTAACCCATGGTCAGTTCAAGGTTATCGAAGACTGTGAAACTCCGCCATCTGCGGAATGAGTTGGATCGCGGCGAACACGGCGGTTTGGGCAAGCGAAAAGTGCCAAACTTGCACCATTCTGCACCATTTTGCTCCATCGTGAGGGACGACGTCGTGGTTCATCTGATCGGATGATTAATTCGTTTATGGAAAAGCGATGGGGGTGGGACCTCCAGTGCCAGGGATGAAACGTCCTCGGTTTGCGCATGCACCGCGCGATGCGGTGGTCCATCTATGCCAGTCCGGTGCGCGGGCTGGCGCTGTAGCGCGCATCAACGTGCGTTCCTGTGTTCAGAATGGAATCTTTCTGCCTGCGGATCGGTGCGCGGCTGAACGCGTTCTGGCGCGCATGGCAACTTGGCTGGCGCCTATTTACTTTAAGCATCGCATGTCATCCCGAAGGGAGCGGAAGCGACCTGAGGTATCTCGACGGTTCGAACGGTTCTGCGCAGTCGAGATCCCTCGGGTCGCTTCCGCTCCTTTCGGGATGACAACGGCGCGGAGGGGGCTACGGGGGAAGGAGACTTAATCTACTTCCGCCCATACAACCGATCGATCACTTGCAGCACGTGGAGCGCATCGTTGAGGTTCCCGCTCGTCGGTTGCTCTCTGCGTGAAGCAGCGTCTTTGAACTGTTGCCACTCGACCTGCCAGCTCTTGTCTTCACCGGGGTATTCCCAGATGGTCGTGTCGGGGGGGCCCATCTGTGGCAGCATCTTGTAGAACGACAGGCGTTCGAGACCGTAACTGCCACCGAGCCCGTCGATCGCGAGCTTGGCGGTTTTGCCGTAGATCTCGAGGGAGAAGAGGTTTTTCCACTCGCTGCAACTGGCGTGCAGCCAGGCGACCTTCTGGTCGGCGGTCTTGAGCAGCGCAAAGCCGTTGTCCTCGACGGGCCAATCCCAGAAAAACGTGCCGACGTGACCACTGACGTCCGCGAAATCACCGAGGAACCAGCGGGCGAGGTCGACGAGGTGGACGCCTTGGTCGAGCATCTCCCCACCCCCGGCGATCGCGGGGTTGCCGCGCCATTCCTTTTCCATACCGAGCCGACCCCCATGCCCGTAACGCCCGCGGACGAACATCATTTCACCCAGTTCACCGGCGTCGACGAGTTCGCGCGCTTTCAGTAAGGCCGGATGACAGCGATGGTTGAAGCCGACCTTGACCGCGACCTTGTGGTGCTTCGCTGCGGGCAACAGTGGGGCGAGTTCGGTGGCGCTGCGGGCGGCGGGCTTTTCGACGAGGACGTGCTTGCCCGATTCAATTGCTGCGAGCGTAACGGCCGCAAGCTGATCATTGGTCGTTGCGACGACGACGGCGTGAACGTCCGCGTGCGTGACGACGGATCGCCAGTCGGTCGAAACGGTCTTGCACGTTGGGTAGTTGGCGGCAAGCGTCTGAGCGCGTTGCAAGTTGGTGTCCGCCACCGCGACAAGCGCGTCGTCCTTCGGCAAAGCCTTGGCCCGTTTACCGCCGATGAGTCCACAACCGATGATGGCGATGTTCATGATCTTCACGTACCACGGGCGGCCCGCCCGTGTCTTTGCTTAGAACGGAAACACGGGCGGGCCGCCCGTGGTACGGCGGACAATCATTCCCAACCCAGCCCGCGATCCTTCGGGATGATCCGCCGGAGCGTGAAGAGGTCGGTGTGTTTGGAAAAATCGTCTTTGTGATTCGGGAAATCGCGCCAGCCGTCCCACACGGCGCTGATCAGTTTTCCACTGATGCCGTCGCTAGCAGGCGAGGCCAGCCAGGCGACGAGCTCGGCGGCCTTTTCGGGTGGGGCACCGCCGGACTCTTGTTGCTTGATGGCTTTGTCGTGCTCGTGAGGAAGCTGGGCGGTGAGCGTTTCTTGCAGCATGCGCGTGTTCATCGCGCCCGGCGCGACGGCGTTCACGTCGATGCCGAATTCTTTGTACTCGACGGCCAGTGTCTCGGTCAGCCGCGCCATTGCGACCTTTGAACCGGCGTACGCAGTAACGTGCGGCCGGGGCGCCGTTGCGCCACCACCGGACAGATTGATGATCTTGCCACGACGGCGCTGGCGCATGCCGGGCAGCGCCAGTTGGCACAGCCGCATGGGCGCGTGCAGGTTCACGTCAAACACGTGCTGCCACTGCTTGAAGTCCAGCGTATCGAACAGGCCCATCGGCCCCTGGATGGCAGCGTTGTTCACGAGCACGTCGATATCGCCAACCTGTCGAGTAATCGTGGTGAACAAACCGGTCAGCAACGCGATGTCACCAAGGTCGGCCGCGAACGTTGAGACGTTTTTGCCGGCGTAGTCGCGCACCTCGCGCAGGCCCGCGATGTCGCGCGCGATCGCGGCGACCGTGAAACCGGCGTCGGCAAGTTGTTTGACGATCTCACGACCGAGGCCGCGCGAAGCGCCGGTGACGAGAGCAACTTTGTTAGAAGAATCCGCCATGAGTTGAATCGATTGCTACTTTCGCTTCTCAAACACCCAGGGGTTTGCTGCGAGATACTCAACCGTCTTCATAATCCCTTGCTGGATCGTCAGCTTCGGTTTCCAGCCCAGCGAACGGACCTTCCTGGTCTCCAAAAAGATGAATGGGTTGTCTCCGATCCACCCGCGGTCGCCACCGGTGTACTCGCGCGTGGGGGTGACGTTCATTCGGTTGCAGATCCAGCCGATGGAATCGTTCACTTCGCAATACTCGTCGGTGCCGAGGTTGTAGATGTTCACCGCAGCGGGGGATTTGGCGATGACGGTAAAGATCGCGTCGATGCAGTCCTGGATGTACAGGTAGCTCTTGCGCTGCTTGCCGTTGCCCAGCACGCGGATGCGGTCGGGATGCTCGGCGAGTTGCTGATAGAAGTCGAACACGTGCCCGTGCGTGTAGCGCTCACCCAGGATGGAGACGAAGCGGAAGATGAACGCGCGGTAATTGAAGCCACTGCAGTAGGCTGCGATGAGCCCTTCACCGGCGAGCTTGCTGGCGCCGTAGAGGCTCGTTTGAACGGGGAAGGGGGCGTCTTCGGGCGTGGGCACGACGGGGCATTCGCCGTAGATGCTGCCGGTGGATGCGAACGCGATCTGGTTGATCTTCGCGTGGCGCATGGTCTCGAGGACGTTGTACGTGACGATCGTGTTCTGCTCGAGGTCGCGGCGAGGGTGGTCCGTGCCGAAGCGCACGTCGGCGTTGGCGGCCATGTGGAAGACGAAGTCGTGACCAGCGATGGCGCCGGCGAGGCGCTTGTCGTCGAGCAGGTCGCCTTCAACGAGCTTGAAGCGGTCACCCGCTTTGTGCGCGTCGTCGAGGAACGGCAACAGGCCCGTGGAGAGGTTGTCGTAAGCGGTAACGGAGTGACCGTCGGCCAGCAAGCGGTCGACGAGGTTGCTGCCAATGAATCCGGCGCCGCCGGTAACGAAGTAACGCATATCGATCCTGATTTCGGTCAGTGCAACATTGGGCGTGGTTCACACGCCATCGGTCAACCCCAGCACGCGCCGGCAGTCCGCCAGCAGTTTCATGTTCGCCAGTCCCTGTGTCGCGGTGCAGGGTTGCGCGATCGCGACGGGATTGGGGAAGAGCATACCATCGAGTTCGTCGGTGAAGACATCCTCACCGGTCGTTTCGACGACCGTCTGTTCCGACTCGGCCTGTGTGCCACCGGCCTGCCAGCCCCAGCGCTTACCACGCACGTACTTCTGCGGACCGAAGCTACGATTCTTGCCGGTGATGATCGCGTAGCCCTCGGTGCCGTGCAGTTCGATGCGCATCGTGCTGCGCCAACGGACGATCGAGACCTGCAGATTGATCGCTACACCTGCAGCGTCGAGGATCAACTGGCACTCCTCTTCGATGCCCGTGTTCCAAAAGCCGCTCCATGCTTTGCCACCGATTGCCTTCACGTCATTGCCGGCGAAGAAGTGGCAGAGGTCGAGCAGGTGGATGCCGGGGTCAATCAAGCTGCCCCCACCGGCTTTGATCGGGTCGAGCTTCCAGCTCTTCTCGGCGCCGGGCTGATGGCCGTGCCCGAGTAGCATGTTGATCGAGATCAGCTTGCCAAACGCGCCGGCGCGCAGGTCGCGCAGTGCAGCGGTCAGCCCATCGAAGAAGCGGTAGTTAAACCCGACCCAAAGCTGGCCGGGGAAACGTTCCATTGCCAGGATCGCGTGCGCCTCAGCAAGCCCGCGGCCCATGGGTTTCTCGATCAAAACCTTGTGGCCACTGTCCATCGCGCGAATAGCCAGCGCCGGCGCGCTGTCGTGCGGGGTGGCGACGATGACCCAGTCGGGCTTGTCGGCCCACAGGGACGTTTCGTCCTTATAGACCGGTGCGTCAAAGTCAGCCTTGAACTTGGCAACGTCCGCCAGAAACGGGTCGTATACACCCGCGACCGTCACGTCGCGGCCACGTTTGCGCAGGGTGCGGATAGCCTTAAGACGCTCGCGACCGAGCAGGCCCGCACCGAAGATGGCAATGCGTTGCGACATCGTTTCCGTGTACCCTAAACCTTCCTCGCAACCGCGAAGATATCCGACCCTTTGAGCACCTTGTCGAACGAGAGCACCTTGCCCGGGAAGAACCCGTTGAGCAAATGGGACTGCGTGGTCACCAGCAAAGGAGACAACCCGGCTTCGCCAAGAAAGCGGCTGAGACTTGCGGGCGAGAAGTAATTCAGGTGCTCTTTTTTGAGAGAATGATACGCAGGCCCGAAGACCTCGCGCTCAACCGCGACGATGCTCGGTGTGCGAATCGCGACCAGACCACCCGGCGCGAGCAGCGTCGCGATCGTGCGGAACGTCTCAGCGGGGTCGGGGACGTGTTCGATGACATCCCACAATCCAGCCAAATGGTACTTGCCCGCTGCGCTCGTCTCAGCGAGGAACGCTTCGGCGCTGCCGGCGTAGGTGTCGAAGCCGAAGAGCTTCTTGCCGACGTCGCACGCGTAGGCTGACAGTTCGACACCGTCGTGGTCCCAACCGGCGTCACCGAGCGCCTTACGGAAGAAACCGTAACCGCTGCCAATGTCGATGGCCCGATTAGCATTGGGCAGCGTGTGACCTGCATACTGACAGGCGGCATTGATCTGGCGGATGAGCCGGGCGGCCTTTTCTAACCGCCAGCCTTGTTGTTCGAGATATTTGCCGTAACCCAGACCGTGGGTTTCACCTTCAAAGTACGACTGGTCATACTCGACCGTCTCGGTCAACCGTTCTTGCGCGGCCCGCGTGTCGACTAGCCAGCCGTGTTCGTGCTTGCAGTTGCCTGCGACGGCAAAATCGGGGGCTTCGCGCATCGTTGAGGCGTACCAGAGGTCGGCCAGGACGCCGCTGGGTCCGGGCACCGTTGGCAACAGCAGGGTGCGCAGTGGAATCGCAAAGTGATGGCGCGTGGCGTCGGTCAGCACTTTCATCGCGTCATCGATCGACAGTTGGCCAAACGATCGGCCCGCCCGCGCGTGCGCGGTCGTGGCAGTCAGCTCGACCCATTTGCGACCCGCCTCGTCGGTCAGCCCGAGCAATCGGCAGACGGCGTTGGTCCAGTGGTCGAGCGTGTCTCGATAGACGACCGACTCGCGGTCGTGCAGCGCGATCGTGTCGGCAGAGGTTGTCCAGCTCAGGTTTGGCACGGGTTTCAGTTTCTTCGCTTCTTTACGGATTCGGTCGCGTGCAGCAACAGGGTGAACGAGAAGAACAGGAATGACGCGATCGCAAAGAGCAGACCCGTGACGGCCAGGTACGTCACCCAGCCCAGCTCGGGCGGCAACGCATAGCCATGGCGGACGTAAACGCCCACCAGTGGGCTGCCAAAGATGCCGCCGAGCGCCAGCAGCGCGACGCTCGTGATCATCGCGCGGTCGTAGTCGAACCTGCGCAACCATTTCACCGTCGTTTGCCCCTGGTAGTCGTAAAGCACCTTGGCAACGATCCCCATCAACACCATCTGCATGCCCAGCACACTGATCGCCAGTCCCAGCAGCATCCAGTGCAGGAAGAAACCAATGCGCCCGATCTGAATCGGTCCGAAGCTCAGCGGTAATGTGAGCAGCAGGCCCAGCGCTAGCAGGACCATGCCCGGCTTGAACAGGAAGTAGTCGGCGCCGAAGGTGAACATCGCCCGCAGGGTGATCCAACCGGCGTACCAGGGCGCAAGGAACGTCCAGAATCCACCACGCTTCAGGTGGCTGACACGACCTTCGCGATCCTTCAGGAAGTGGATCGGCACCTCGCCGCTTTTGAAGCCCATGTGCGCCGATTTGATGATCATCTCCGACGCGTACTCCCACGACTGGCTCTGCAGGTCCAGCCGTTTGAGCGCGTCGAGCGTGATGCCGCGCATGCCGCAATGAATGTCACTGAACGGCGTCCGGTAGATGCGGTTGAGCATCCAGGTCGTTACCGGCGTTCCAAAATAGCGGTGCATCTTCGGCATCGCGCCGTCGTCGATGCGCCCCTTCATGCGCGTGCCCATGACGAAGTCGTAACCTTCATTCAGCTTGGCGACGAAGGGTGCGAGTTCGCGGAAGTCGTACGTCAGGTCGCAGTCACCAACGATGACGTATTTGCCGCGAATTTCAGGGATGCCGTCGATGTAGGCCCGGCCCAGCCCGCGTTTGGGGACGCGCACGATGCGGGCGCCGCGCGCCGAGGCGATCTCGGGTGAGCGGTCGGTGGACGAATCGATCAGGATGACTTCACCGTCCACCCCTGCGTCCTTCAACCCTTGCCAGCACCAGTCGACGAATTCACCGACCACGACCTCTTCATTCATGCACGGAACGAAGATGCTCACGAGCGGCGATGCGGAACCTTCGTGCGCGGCACGACCGGTCGCGGTGGCGGTCGTCTGCGTGTCGGAAGTGGCGGGGGGGCTCGAGGTCATCTACCGCGCCCCTTTGCGGTGCGCCATGCAGAATACCTGTTCACCACCGTTGAAGACGTTGAGGAAGAACGTTCCGTAGATGACGTTGCTGACGAGCTTCTGACCCGTGCCGTATTTTCCACCGGCGAACGAGTCGTAGAGTTTGTCGGGCGACAGCATGCTGATGGCCGACTTGTACATCGAGTGCATCGGGAAGCCCCATCTTCGGACGTACTGCACCTGGAAACCGTGCTTCGTCAGTTCCTCGCGCAGTTCCTGACCGGTGAAGTGCTGGTGATGACCGACCATCTTGTCCATGATGCGGATCTTCCCGCCGGGCACGGTAATCAGCAGGTGCTTTTTCGTCATCGCGACGAGGCTCACCAACGCCAACCGCCACTCGGGGATGTGCTCGAGCACTTCGCTGCAGACGACGAGGTCGAACTGTTTGTCACCAGGCCAGCGTTCCTTGGTCAGGTCGAGTGCTTTGAACTCCATGTCCGGGTGCGTCGTGCCCGCAGCGGTCATCACTTGGTCGGATATGTCGCAACCGTAGCCTTTGACCTTGAACCGGTTCGCGATCTCTTCAATCAGGAAGGGCTGGGCGCAACCGGCGTCGAGGCACTCGGAAAAGTCGAGGCCTTTCAGCGCGTTCATGATCAACCGCCGGCGATGGCGCGGGGCTGGAGAGTAGTGGTGCGCGTCGTCCCAGGTCGCTGCGACGTTCTTCTCGTTGACGTTGGCCAGAATCTGTTCAGTTCGCACGATACAGTTTTCCTTCTTTGGCGTCGCCAATCATCGAGTCAATCGAGTCGCGCAGCGCTTCGACGGCCGTCCGCTGGTTCTTCCATCCCAGCGAGCGCAGTTTGTTCGAATCGAAACGAACGTACGGCACGTCACCCTTCCATCCGCGGTTGCCACCCCCAAAGGTGTAGTTCGTCCCCTGGATGTTCAACCGCGAGCAGACTAGGTCGGCGATTTCCTTCACCGTCACATAGTCTTCGGTAGCGACGTTGTAATACGAAAATCCGGTCATGCCCCGGGCGGCGACGAAGCGCAGCGCGCTGACGACGTCGTCAACGTGGACGTAGGACTTGCTCTGCGAACCGTCACCCAGGATGTGGAGGGTCAACGGGTCCTTCAGCAACCTGCGGATGAAGTCGTACGACACGCCGTGCGTCTGGTGTGGGCCGACCACGTTGGCAAAACGGAACGCCAGCGCGTGCATGTCGAACATGTAGCAGTACGCGCCGATGAGCGCCTCGCCCGCCAACTTGCTGGCACCGTAGGTGCTGATGGGCAGCATGGGCATGTCTTCGACGACGGGCGTGGCGCCGGTGTCACCGTACACGCCACTGCCACTGGCGTAGGTGAGCTTTTTCACACCGGCTTGGCGCATGGCTTCGAGGACGTTCTGCGTGAGGTAGGTGCCTTCCCAGAAGTCGATATCGGGTTGCGTGACGGCCTTGGAAATGTCGGGGTTGGACGCGAAGTGGTAGACGTGGTCGTGACCGACCATGGCGTCCTTCAACGCCGACAGGTCTTTCACGTCCCCGCGCACGATGGTGACGCGCTGCGACGTGAGGTTGTCACCGAGGTGCCATTCCTGACCACTGGTAAAGTTGTCGTAGATCGTGACGGTTGCATCGGCCTCGTCGGCCAATAGATGGCGCACGAGATGGCTACCGATGAAGCCGGCCCCACCGACGACGAAGTATTTCGCCATAGCCAAATCCGCCTTCGCCTGTCACCTGCCTCGGTCGCTTGCGCGAGGAACTTGTCACGAGAAGAACTTTTCAAACTTCTGGTAGAGCTTGGGATTGTGTTCTTTGAAGTTGTTAGCGTATCCACCAAATCCGAAGGCGAACGCGACGAGCAGCGTCCATGCCGACAGAACCCAGAGCACGCCCGCGAGTGTATAGTAAGTTCGCCGCGATCGCACGAACGGGCGCGCGGCTTGCCAGATTCCGATGCCCGTTGCCAATGCGAGCAAGGGTTGGAAATCCATCAGATAACGCATCGTCGTCGCCGCCAGGGTGATCGCAGGGAAAAACGCGAGTACTGCGGTGAAGATCAGCACGACCGAGATCCACTTTTCCAGGTTGGTGTTCGCCCGGCCCTTGCGCCACTCGACGACCACCAGCAGCAACGGCACCAACGCGAAGAGCAGGATCGGGCTCGAATAGACGATGCCACACACCACCTCAAACGCGTGGTGTGGCGCCACGTAGTGGTGCAACGGCAACTCGGGCATGGACGCATTACCGACCAGGAACGGGAACGTGTCGACGACGTTGACCGGGCAGAACAGGTACTGCGTCACGTTCGCATCGATGTTGCGCCACGACGAGTAACCCAGTTCGAGCATCTTGCTGACGTGCACCGCAGCCAACTGCCAGCGCAGGCCCGTCTCAAACGGGTCACCGAACCGCATCTGGTTGTAGACCAGCCACCCGAGGCACGCGGCGATCATCGGCAATCCCAGCGCCAGCGCCGCGGGCAACCAGGCGCGCCACTTGAGAATGCCGAGCATCGCCCAGACACGAATAGCGACCATCAGACACAGGAACGCGATAGCGGGGGACAAGCTCATCCGGCAACCGATCGCCAGCCCCCACGCGACGCCCGCGTGCAGCAACCACAACGATCGGACCTTCGGGCCAGCGCCCAGCACCGCGAAGAACAGCCCCGCGATCAGGAACGCCTGACCACCCATGATTGATGCCTCGTACACCGCTGGTCGCATGATGAAGTAGATGTGCGTTGGCAACAGGCCGGTCATCGCGACCGCCATCAGCAGCAGGACCACGGGCGTCTCGGGCATCAGGTTTTCGTAAACCCACACCAGCAGCATCGTCGAGAACAGGACCGTCAGGAACGAGAAGAGCATGACGAGTTCTTGGTCACCGACGAGCAGTGGTTGCCCATTGATGAGCTTCGCGATCGTCACGATCACGCCGGGCACGGGTCCCCAATAGAGGTAGTAGCGCCATTCCCCGGTGCTCACATCCTTGAACAGCACGGCGTCGTGCAGGCGCTTGTTGTGGTTCTGCGAGGGTTCGTACGGATCCTGCATGACGACTAACTCAGGGTTCGGCTTGATCGTCAGTGACAACTGACCGGCGACGAACCCGTCGGCCATCTCGTTGTAGTAGTGCGATTGGCCCCACCACGCGGTGTACGTCTTGTCCTTGTATTTCGATTGCCCCCACATGATCCCTGAGGTCGTGTAGAAAACCTGCACGAGCACCACCAACGCCACGACCACCGCCACCGCGCCACGGATCGACCAGCGGCGGGCCCGTGACGTCCGCACCGTCGCGCTCGAAGTAGACCCGTCGATAGCGGCCGAAGCGTTCGGGATGGCGAGTGGCGCGGACATTGGTTCTCGATTCTCGGTCAGTCCCCAAATGGGTCGCACGACCATCGGCACGGTGGTCACCGCGCGGGTCACCACGACGGTCACCGCTAACGGACGGCCGGCGGATGGTATGCAAAACGGCGCGCGCCTGCGCTACGCCTTCTTCGCCCACATCAGGCAGCTCGTGCCCAGGGGCAGGGGCACCTTCTTCTCGATGCCGAATAGCGCGTGCATGATGCGCGACACGATCGGCATGCTCTTGCCATCACCCGCTTCTGCGACCGGGTAGTTCTTGCGCTGCTTGACGCTGAACCACCACGCGATCGGGATCAGGCACATCCCAAAGTAGCGCAGCTTGTGGACCCGCACCCCCTCGGGCAACACCTTCCGACACATCTTCAAGGTGTACCGGCGATAGTGGCCCAGCTGTTCATCGTGATACCCAAACAGGTACGGCCCCGCGGGGATCGTCAGGAACAGGTCCCCATCGGGTTTGAGCATCGATAGCATCGCACGGACCGCAGTCATGTCGTCGTTGATGTGTTCGATGACGTCCGTCGCGACGACGAGGTCGTACTGTTTGCCCGCGTTGGCAGCGGCGTAGTCTTCGATGCCGGCGACGCTGAACGTCAACCCCGTCGCGCCCAATTGGCTCGCCGTGCCGCGGGCAAGGTCGATGTACTCGGCGCCGGGGTCTAGCCCTTCGACCCGATGCCCCTTTGATCCCAGCAGGAATGACAACTCACCCGACCCGCAGCCTGCGTTGAGGATGTTGAGGGGTTTGTCGTTGCTGATCGTGCGCACCCACGCACAAAGGATGTCGTACTTCGCGTTGGCGTACGCGTCTTGGCTGCGGGTTTTCAGGTCTTCGTACTGATAGGGGTTGAATGCCAAATCGTGGTTGGAAACGGTCATTTCACCGCCTCGACGGCGTGCGACGCGTGCCGGCCTGTTGGCACCGTCACGGTCAACTGCATCGCTGACCCCTGCAATGTCGACCCCTGCAACGGTGCCTTGCTCGGTGAAATCATCTGTTCCCACCCGAACGGCGTCACGTCGTTGTCGTCGTAACGCATGAACCGGATGCGCGACAGTTCCTTGAAATTTTTCCACGTCCCACCGATCGGGTCGTACCGGCTGTCCCCATCGTCCTGCCAGCGCACCCCAACGTTCTTGAGCTTGAAGCCCAGGCGCTTGGCCAGCCGAAGCGTCTCGATGTCGAACATGTACCCGTCGATCTTCTGGCGACCGAAGATCGCGTGCCCCGCCGAGCGGCTGAAGAACTTGAACCCGCACTGTGTGTCGGGCACATGGTTCAAACCGAGCATGGTGTGGACGACCGCCCCGAAGACCTTCGACCCGATCCGCCGATACAACGGTTGGGCCCGTTCGACCAGCGCATCGGGTGTCGCCCGGCTGCCGATGACGACGTCATATCCATGGTCAAACCAAGGCAGCAGTTTCGCGACCTCTTCAATCGGCGTCTTGTAGTCGGCGTCGGCGAACCCGATGATCTGCCCCTTGGCCCGGGCAAACCCGTTGCGAATGCCCTTACCCTTGCCACCCCGACCCGCAGACCCGATCACCGACACGCGCGGATCGCCATCAGCGAGCTCAGCGACCAGCTCACGCGTACCGTCGTCCCCATCGGCGCTGACGATGATCTCGTACGCGTACGGCTGGGCGTCGAGATAGACCCGCATCGCGCTCAGGGCTCGCCCGATGCACTTGGCTTCGTTGTATGCAGGAACGATGACACTCAGATAAGTCGATGCAGCGGGCATTAGCGCGGGGCTCCCTGAGACCAAGCCGAAGCAATCGCGGACGCAACGGCGCTGGTGTGTCTAAGTATCGAAAAGCCAAGAAAATATCAAGGGCTGTTGAATTCCACATCGCCAAAAACGCCGAACCGTGAGCAACTTTCCTGTGTGAGGAATTTACCTGGTCGAACGTGCTCAGCAACGACCATCGTCCCCTTTCAACGTCCCCAACCGGACCCCTCTCGTTACAAATAAAAGTTTCAAGGGCCTCCCTTTTCCTAACTTCTCTAACAGCGAACGATTGCGCCTTTTCACGTCCCTGCGAACCAACCTGAAACCGACATACAAACGACATGGAACCGACCAAAAACAACACGAATTGTTTATCCCGGTTCCCGTTAGCTCGCACGCTAAACGGCTGGATTAGCGCAGAGCATCCCCATGCCCGATACGACCACCCGACCTATTCACTTGTCAAAGAACATCGCAGACGACGTCCGTCGTCCGCAGGCACAACACGTCCTACTCCTACCGATCCCGGTGCGCGCCAGAGCGCCGTTGCGCGCACATTCCTCGAACGAATGAAGACTTTGTGAAGGAAGCCGAAGAACAATCTTTCTGAAGGCCTGTAAAGCTGGTGCGTGCCGGAGCGACTTTTGACGCACATCGGCACTTAGAGCTTCCAAAAATGAGTTCCTCAGGAGGGTTGCAACGTCAGTGCGCCTGAAATCAAACCCGCAAGAGCCGTCACCGCCCTACGGGGTTGTGGGGTCGGGGGTCTTCTCGGGGTTTAGCTTCTCCAGCGCCGCCAGCGCACGCCGTTCGCGATCGGCGGATTTCTCGTCGCCGGTCTTCTCCGCGATCTCCAGCATTAGCTTGTGGGCGTCGGCGTCGTAGGGGTTTACGTACACCGCTTCCATGGCGTAGGTCTTGGCGTCGTCCATTCTCCCCATGTCGCGGTAGATTCTGGCGATGCGTTTGGCGTATCGGTTGTCCTTTAGTTCGACCTTGTGCAGCGCGGCGAAGTGGGCGATTGCCTTTTCGGGTTGGTTGACGGCCTTGCTGACGTACAGGCCGGCTAAACGTTGGTGTGGCAGGGCATCCATGGGTCGCAACGCGGCGATCTGTTCCCAGACTTTCAGCGCATCGGCGTACTGCTTGGTCTTGATGAGGCCTTCGCCTTCTTCCTTCAGTGCGTCGACTTTGTCGCTGGTCAGGGGGTCGTAGCCCCAGGTGCTGACTTGCTGTTGGGTCCACGCGCGGAAATCTTCAAAGAACTGGCTGAGGCTGCGGCCGGTGAATTTTGGGAAGACGTCTTCCTGGCGCTCAGCGTTGCGGAAGGCGGCGAGCATCTTCAGGATAGTGTCGTGGCCGTACTTTTCCTGGATGTATTGGCAGATCCAGAACGACTGCGCGTAGGCCTGTTGGCGGTCGCTGGGCTTTTTCGGGCGGACGAAGCCCCAGGTCAGCTCGTCCATGCGGAAAAGCGTGTCCTTCATCACCGCGTTGTAGAGCATCGGCACCCATTCCCAGCGCAGCGGGGCCTTTTCCTCCAGCACCGCTAACCCTTCGGTCATCCAGTGCTGGATACGGTTGTCGGTAGCGCTGAGCGTGACGGTGTGGGTGAACTCGTGGCGCAAGACGGCGGCCCAGTTGAAGGGGCCCATGGTCTTTTCACCCTTGCGCGGCGCGACGAGCGCGATGACCCGCCCGGTGCTCGCGCCGACAGTGCCGATCCACGGTGAACCGGTCGTGCGGACTGAGAAAGCATCGTGGGTTGGGAAGACTTCGATGATGGTTTTGTCCTTCGGCTCGTGCTTGAAGTTGCCGGTGACCTCGGCGTAGATACTTTCGAGATAGTCACCGAAATATTCGGGGATCATCGGGTCGGCTTTGGCGTCATACATGACGATGAAGTGGGCGGTCTCCTTCGTCGCGTAGCTTTCCATGTCGTCCAGCAGGCGCATGTAGTTGGTCGTGCGCGCGTTGAACGGGTCGAGCCCGCGCGCCGCCTCGAGCACCGTGCGGGCAGCGGCTTCGTCACCACTTTGGGTGTGAAGGAGGCCCAGGCCGTTGCGCGGGTCGGTCCAGTAGGGGGCCCGCTCGATGGCGACATTATACATCGCAGCGGCGCGCGGGTACTGGCGCATGGCGCCGAGCTGCTCGGCGACCTCGAAGTACGCGGTGGCGTTGTCGGAGTCGAGTTTTTCGACATCCGCGAGCGTCGCGCGCATCTGCTGTTCTTCGAGGCGCAACGCGTAGGTCGCGGCCAGCAGGCCCATCGCTTCCAGGTCCTGCGGCTTGGCTGCCAGCACCCGGCGGATCGGCACTTCGGCCTCTTTCGGACGACGCTGCTGCAGCAGGTTACGCGCTTCGAGCAGGTCGGCGACGGCAGAGTTGTCGTCAACGCTGCGGATGCGGTTGACGACCGAGTCGGCGGCGTCGAAGTTGAAGACGCTGATCATCAACCGGCCCATAAGCTGCAACGCAGCGAGGTCGTTGGGGTTGGCTGCCAGCGCCACTTGCAGTTGTTCCTGGGCTTCACCATCCTCGTCATGCGACATCGCGTACGCCGCCGCTGCCACGCGGGCGGGGGTGTACGAACGGTCGATGACGTCGTACGCCTTGACGAACATGTTGTAGAGGGTGTCGTGCAGGTCGACATTGTCGCGATACGCCCCGGTGAGCGCCGCCCAGCGGTCGATCGCGGTGGCGATGGTCGTGACCTCCTCGGCGTTGTCGAACTGGTCGGGATTGGACTTCCATTTGTTGAGATAGTCCTGTGGGGCCTCGATGAACCAGGCGTAAGCGTTTGTAGCAGAGGCCAGATCGCCTGTGGCTTCATACGCGCGGCCGAGCGTGACTTGGGAGCCGGGCGATGGCTTCAATCGCTTTAGCGAGGCAATGGCGTCTTCTGCCTTGCCTATCGAAACGAGGATGATCGCCCGTCCAACCTCAATCGCAGGGTCGACGAATTCGGGTGGAACGACGGCAAGCGCTTCTTCCGATCGACCGAGCGCGGCCAGCGCTTTATAACGAATGATCACGTCCGCGCTGGTTGGCTTAATCGCCCGCAGCGTCACCAGGACGCGTCGATACTGCCCGGCCGCGAGCTGGGCCTTGGCCTTGTCCAGCGCGTCGTAATACTCGCGATATTCCGGCTGCGGACCCGCCTCGGGCATGAGTGGCTCGACCCAGCGGTACGGGACGGTCTGGCGGGTGAGGATGTCGGCCGCTGCGGGTGAAGTGATAGTGAGAAGAAGCAATACAGAGACGCGAAGGCGCGAAGGCGCGAAGGGGACGCGAAGGGTCTTGAAGATAGATCGCTTTCCCTTCGCGATTTCTTCGCGCCTTCGCGCCTTCGCGTCTCTGTGCTCGCTGCGCGTCAGGTGATTGAAGTTCGATGTTGGCATGAATGCTTTGCTAAGGCTGAACCGTTCGTAGGTGGAAATCCGCTCACCCAAGCTCTCCGCGGCGTACCGGGGAGAGGGGCCGGAGGCTCGCCGAGCGTGTTAGGCGAGACGGGGGATTATAAGCCTCGCGATGACGGCAGGCGATCTTTCTCGGAAGCTAACTTGAAGTCCGCCGACGGTTCTGCGGTTGTGAAGGTGACATCACTAGCGGGGTTGAGGTATTCGGTGAGCGTGTCGTTGCCGAGGTCGGTCGTAGCGACAGCGGGGTACATCAGTTGCGGGGCGGCCATGCCGGTGTTGTTCGTCGTGACGGTCTTCGATCGGAAGACCCATGCGCGGTCGCATTGCCCGCTGGCGAGGAAATAGCGGGTCAGGGTTGGGCCGGACTCGACCAGCAGGTGCGAAACGCGCCGCTCACTGAGCACGCGGGCGGCGTCGGTGAACGAGAAGCGGCCCTCACGGTCGGGCAGGGGGATGATCTCGACGCCGTGCTTTTGCAGTTGTTTGACGGTGTCCCGATAAATGACGGCTGACGCTTCGGACGTGAAGACGAGCAGCGGGTTCTCGTGCGCGCTCGTCACCAGCCGGCTGGTCAATGGCATTTTGAGCGTGTTAGACAGCACGATGCGCAGCAACGGCCGGGGGTTGGTGACGTCGCGCGCGGTGAGCAGGGGGTCGTCGTTGAGGACAGTGTGGGTGCCGACCGCGATCGCGTCACACCGGCTGCGCAGTTCGTGGACAACGCGGTCGGCGGGCGCGTCGGTGATCTTCAACCGCTTGCCCATCGGGCCCGCCAGGCAACCGTCGACGGTTTGTGCCCATTTCAGCGTGACGTACGGCCGGTGGTCGACGGTTCGCGCGATGAACGGCGCGATCAACTGCTTGGTCGCCAATTCCAGCACCGGCCCGTCGACCACAATGCCAGCGGCCCGCAGCAGACCGACGCCTTTGCCATTGACGTCCGGGTTGGGGTCGAGACACCCGAAGACCACGCGAGCAATTTTCGCCTCGATGAGGCGCGGCGTGCAGGGTGGCGTCTGTTTGTTCAGGTGGCAGCAGGGTTCGAGCGTGACATACGCCGTCGCGCCCACAGGTGATTCCGTACAGGCCGCCAAGGCGGTGGGTTCAGCGTGCGGGCCACCGTATTGGCCGTGACATCCTTCTCCGATGACCCGGCCGTCCTTCACGATCACGCAGCCAACCATCGGGTTGGGCTCGACGCGCCCGCGGGCCGTCTGGGCAAGGTGGATGGCGCGACGGATGTAGTCGGCGTCGATCATGAAGGGGATGATATGCGATAACCAACGTTAAACGGTCGGTGCCTCGGGGTTGGGCGTTGTATCGGCCTTCGGTTGCCAAATGCTGTACGCCATCGAGATCGCCACGCCCACGCAGAGCAAACTGTCGGCGACGTTGAAGATCCAGGGGAAGATTGGCCCACGGATGTAAGGGATAAACGACAGCGCGTTCTGCACGAACTGTGGCCACTCGCGGCCGGGGAGCATGTGGAACATGTCGCGCACGTAGCCGTACATCGTGCGGTCCCACATGTTGCCCAACACACCCGCCAGCAGCATGCCGAGGACGACCTGGTAGAACCGCGCCCGGCCACTGTTCAGGAAGAGCCACGTCAACAGCACAATCGCGCCCGTGGACACAGCGAGGAAGAGATATCTCTGGCCCTGTCCTAACCCGAAGACGGCGCCCTGGTTGGCGACCGCTTCAAAGTGCAGCCAGCCAGGGATGAATTTGTAAGCGGGTGTGCCGTCGACGATGACCCGGCCGTCGATCCATTCGACACCGTGCACGAGCGACTTGAACGCCCACACTTTGGTCACCAGGTCAATCGTCAACCCGATCACGCAGGTGACCAGAAACCGCGACCAGGCAGCGGGCGAGCGGAGGTTGGATTGGGCGCTGGGCGTCATGGAAGAAAGGCGTTGGGTTGGGCGTTCACTTCACGCAAGGGGCGTTCAATTGACGTAAAGCATGTCATCCCGAAGGGAGCGGTAGCGACCTGAGGGATCTCGACTTGGCAGAACCGTTTAGATGATCGAGATCCCTCGAGTCGCTCCCCTCGGGATGACAACGAAAGGTGCAAGATTCGCACGTTCGCGACAAGCAAACGTGCCCCGATTACCGCAGCCCGCGTTGGCGTTCCAACTGGCGGGCCCATTCAATTGAAAACTTGGCCCAGGGCTGGGCTTCCAG
>Ga0163144_10007407_pt1 | contig 24067 bp, 20 predicted proteins | sample OliLak19BULKMAT1_FD_123175 | JGI IMG/M metagenome (GOLD analysis project Ga0163144, IMG submission 123175) | Freshwater microbial mat bacterial communities from Lake Vanda, McMurdo Dry Valleys, Antarctica - Oligotrophic Lake LV.19.BULKMAT1 | ecosystem: Environmental > Aquatic > Freshwater >...
CGGATCTCTACGTAATCGACCGCGAAGATCCGGCCGAGGGCGGTCCCTTGAGTCACGTATTGACCCACGTCGACGAGTTGCTCGAGCACCTGGCCGTCGTAGGGCGCGCGGATCACGGTGCGTTCGAGATCGCGCTCGGCCTTGGCGATCTGGGATTTTGCCGACGCGACATCGGCCTCGGCCTTCGCGACCTGGGGAAGACGCAGTGCGAGGGCACCCGGCTCCCCGCTCTTCCCGAGCGTGCGCCAGTTCTCGCGAGCCTGATTAGCCCGGGCGCTTTCCTCGGCGAGAACCACTTCGGCCTCGGCAAGGGAAGCCTTCGCGACCACGAGGGCGGTTTCGTAATCGACCGGATCAAGTTTCAAAAGCAGGTCGCCGGTGGCGAAAAACCCACCAGGCCGGAAGGCGGGGCTCACCTCGATGACCTTGGCCGAGACTTCAGGCAGAAGCGTGCTGCGCGTCCGGGGGGTCACGGTGCCCTGGGAACGCACGGTCACCTGATAGCTCTCGCGTTTCAGGGAGGTGCCCTCAACCCGCACCACGGCGGGAGGTGCCTCCATCGTGACGGTCTCCGGGCGGTTTGCGATGAACCACCACGCCACATAACCGCACCCGCCAAGGATGACGAGTGGCAGGATGGCGCGGAGGAAGCGTTTCATCAGGAAAAATGGGATACGGCGCTGGACTAAGGAAAGCCCAAAGAAAATCACTCGGAACCGCTGCAAGAGTCGCCGCTTTCCCAGACGAACGCAAGCCGGGCGAACTCTCGCTGAAAATTGCTAGAAGTTGATTTCCAGGAATCTCCTTTTTCAACCCCCTCGGCTCCCATCCCGCCGAACGCCTGAAGTCGGAGGGCACCAGGTGAGGATCTGGTGGTGGAAGGCTCTCGCTGATCACCCGGCAAGGTGGACCTTGCTTTCCTCTTCTTCGCAAAGCCCTCCCGCGAAGCACGCGATCATCCGTTCATCACTCACGTAAAGGACGAGCCTCTCCATCGCCCTGGTGAGTCCAACGTAGATCTGGCGGGTGTGGTCGTGCCAAAGCTCAAGGCGATCTTCTTCGCTGAGCGCCGGGTTCCGCTCCACGGCAGCCAGTTCGTCCAAGCCTAACAAAAATACAATGGGGCGCTCCAGCCCGGTTCCGCTCATCAGGTGAGTGACACTCGCAGCGGCGGCATCATAGTCGCCGAGCTTTGCCTCGATGGCCGCCCGATCACCGAGCTCCTGGCATAGTTGGGCCGCCACCTGCTCCGCCGAAAGCTTTCGTCCGGCCACCAGAATGAGAACTTCGGCGAGATCGATGCCGTGTTGCCGGAGGGTTCGCAACTCATCCGCCAAACGACGCACGACGTCCTGACCCGGACCAGCTGGACGCAAAATGGGAGGCGTTCCCGCAGCAAGCGTTTCGAGCCATTCGGGAGCCGGCAGGTTGAGAGGCTCGTCATCGTCCGGGAGACGATTCAGGTAAAAATTCCGCGCCAGCGCGAGGATGGATCGGGTGCTGCGATAGGGCTTCTCAAGTCGATGGCTTCGCTGGCGCAACTGGAGACCGAGAGACGCCCACGACTGCCTGCGGCGGAGGAAGCCCTGCGTCGGGTCCGCGCATAAAAACCATTGCCCGCTTGGCTTGACGGCCCGTTTGAGCAAGTCGAACCAGACCGGAGCGAAAAATTGGGCTTCGTCGATGAGAAGATGATCGAGCATTCCCCCGTGGTAGGACGAAAGAATCTGCGCGGCCGACTCATGGGCTCGCAGCGGCCACTCGGCCCAATCACTCCGCCCCTGCTCGTTCAGGTAGCTTCGGAAGCGACGAGACAATTGCAGCATTTCCTGACGCAGCGAGGCATGGGCGGAGGTTCCTCGTCCGGTTCGCTCTGCCTCCAAATACGATTCGTCGGCATGGCCGTGATCGAACATCCAAGTCAGTTCATCGCGGATCCAACCGACTGATTTGGAGGCAAGCTGAGGAAACTCCCCGCTTGTCCTATTTTGCTCGATCCACCGCTGCAACTCCGACGGAGAGAGAAAGTCGCCCTGGGGCGGAGCGCCCTGATGCAGCCATTGGTGAAAGGTTTTGCACTCCACCCTGCTGGCCAAGCCAACCCGGCGCAGCCGACGTTGCAAATCGTGGATCAGCGGCCGGTTAAAACTCAGGAGAAGGATTCTGGCTTCGGGAAACTTCGAGGCCAGCAAGGCCGCCCGATGCAGCAACACGAGGGTCTTGCCACAGCCCGCCACCCCCGTTACGACTCGGATTGAAAGATCGCCGACCAAGGATTTGCCGAGCTCATCCGGTTCGAGATCGAGACGGGCGCACCGTTCCTGCTTGTAGTCGAGCAAGAGCGGAGCCGCCAAGGCCGGAGTTTCGCGAACCAGAATCCTGCGCGGCCGGGTCTCCGCGATCTCGACCTCCGGCACGACCCAAAGCCGCCACTGCGCCGCCGAGGCCGTCGAGAGAACGGGAGCGGTCCGGGAGAGAATCGCCGCGCTCAAGGTGTCCGCCTTGCGACAGGATTCCGCAGATACAACAGGGTATGATGCACCATCATACCCTGTTGTATCAGGATTTTCCGATGCGGGCAAAGCAGGTGCCAGCACCAGCAGACCTGGTCTCTCCCCGGAGATCTCCCGGGCGTGGCGGTCGCACCACTCGCCCGTTTGGGCGACTCTAGCCGCAAAGTGTTCTGGACCATCCGTCGGGTCGGGCAACAAGCTTGGTTGCAGCGTGGTGCCTTCCCAAATCACGACCAACCAGACCCGCCCGTCCGTGGAAATCACGAAGGCATCCGGCCCCTCGGCAATCTCATCGATTCCCCGCATCGGACGGCTCGCCTCCAAACCGGCTTCGCCCAGACGCCCCAAAAGAGCCCGGCATTTGACGACTGCGACTGTGTTGGTCATGCATTCTCCACTCTCTCAGGAATGCGAGCGTCGGTCAACAGTTCGGTGCCGTGATCCGATAAGCCATGTCCCGCAGACCCTCGAGAACTTCGAGGTCTTCCATGAGATCAACCTCGCCGGGACGGAAATCCGAAAGAGCCCGGCTTGCGAGAATTACCAGCTTGGTGCGGGCGCGGGTCGCGGCGACATTGAGACGACGCGGATCGTAGATGAACTCCGCTTGTTGATGGAGGAAGGAAAACTCCGAGGCGCAGAGCGAGACGAGCACCACTTCGCGCTCCTGTCCCTGCATCCGCTCCACCGTATCGATCAAGCAAGCTCTCCACGAGATCCCGGTATGGAGCTGCTCAAGGCGGGCGCGAATCCGACGGGCCTGACGTCGATATGGCGTCACCACCGCGACATGTTCGGGAGCAACCCCGCCCTCACATAGTGCCACCAACATCTCTGCGATCATGACCGCTTCTTCCTCCGAGGAAGTGCGCGACCGCTCGTGGCAAAAATCGACCCATACCAAAGGACGGCTGGGACAAAGCGCCTCGCTCACGAGGGAGCAGGTGCTGTCAGTCTTAGCCCAGGCCAGGCGAGCGTGGGCGACATGCGGCGCGGGCACGAGACTACCGCTGTAAAAGTGCTCGCTGGGCCAGGTGCAGAGCGTCTCATTGAGCCGGAAACTGACCTCCAGTCGGGTCGCCTCGCGCACCTGCCGATGGAGCGCCTGAAAAATGCCCACCTCACCGAGTTGGCGGCGCGAGCGACTCACCACCACCGGGCCGAGCTGTCGTTGGTCACCGAAGAGCAGATACTTCCGTCCTGCCAGCATCGCCATGATCGCAAGCGGAGTGGTCATTTGCCCCGCCTCGTCAATCACGATGGTATCGAACTCCACCCCGCGCAGCCGTTTGTTCAAGGCAAACGGAGTGGCCCCGGCGACCCATCCACCCGTTTGCGTGGCCAAGGGACTCCCGGCGAAGTTCTCGAAACGCTCGAAACCTTCATCCCGCCGATGAACCGGCTCACTGTAGCGCGCCACCTTGCTGGAATCGCCGAGGGCTTGGACCACTCCGGCGAGCGCGTGATCGATGGCGAGGTTCGTCGGGGACGTGACCAGGACTCTCTCGCCGCGCTCGACCAACAGGCGAACGACTTCCGCGAGCACCCGTGTTTTCCCGGTTCCCGGAGGGCCCTGGACAAGGTAACAAGGATCCGCCGCCAGACATCCGGCGATGGCCTCCCGCTGGGCTTCCTCCCAGGATTGCGAAGTCTCATCGAGGTGCGCGAGGGTGGCCCCATACTCTTGTTCGTCGAAGTGGGTTTCCGACTGTCCACTGAGGAGTGGTAAGATGCACTCCTGGCCAATCGCGGTCGAAACGAGTTGCTCCAACGCTCCGAGATAGAGATGCTCCAGATCGAGGAAGGTTTCGTCGATCATCCAATTCTCACCCGGCAGCAGAGCGAACTGTTTTTGCGAAGTTTCTGAAAGCACCAGCCAGATTCGATCAACCTCCTCACGGAAAATTTGGGCTTCAGTGGAGAACTCGAGGTCGGCGTGGGAAAGGCGCACCCGATCTCCTTCGCGCAGACGGGAGTCATTGCCACGATGATGAAACATCACCCGCCCGCCCGCTTCCGTGGCCAGGGCGGTTAGACCAGCCAAGCAGATGCCGCGCTCGACCCGCTGGTTCACCGTGAGGGCGGTCCGTTCCGCCTGAAGACGACGCAATTCACCAAACTCCCCCCGGACAAAATCATCGAGGGACTGTTTTAAAGCGCTGAATTCTTCGACGAATAGAGTCATCATGACCTGACTTTACTTTGTTTTGGTAATTATGGAAATTATTATTATTAGGATTTTGTTGCTTTTTACCTCCCCGAAGGCCTTCTGGCCCCCAAAACTTCGTTTTAAAGCGCAGATGCGGCTGATGACAGACTTGCGACTTTATCGTCTTTTTGCCATCCTAATCTGAAATCATATGCACCGATCCCTGCCTTTCCCTCCCCTGTTCCTCGCAATTTCCTTGGTTCTCGTCGCCAACGCCTCCCTCTCCGCCGCCGACTGGCCCCAATTCCAAGGCCCCCAGCGCAACGGCACTTCCACCGAAACAGGCCTGAATCTGACCGCTTGGGGCAACGACGGCCCCCCGCTCTTGTGGGAAAAAACACTCAATGAAGGTTGGGGTGGAGCGGCCATCGTCGGAGACGAGGTGTTCCTAGTGGACCGCGATCTGGGTGAGCGGGATCGCCTCCTCTGCCTCTCACTCGCTGATGGCGCAGAGCTCTGGCAGGTCTCCTACGACTTCCCTGGGAAGCTCCCCCACCCCGGCAGCCGCGGCGTTCCGCTGGTGGAAGACGATGCGGTCTATTTCATCAGCGGCTTTGGTCAGGTGTTCCGGGTCAGCCGCACTTCTCATCAGATCGACTGGATGATCTCCATCCAGGAACAATACGGAGCCGAGCCTCCCAAATGGGGCTGGGCGCAGAGTCCGATCGTGGTCGGGGACATTCTCATCGTTCCGGCGATGAGCGCCGAAGTCGGTCTGGTCGGACTTGATAAGAATACGGGGAAAGAACGCTGGCGGACCGAAGGAGTCGGGAATTCCCACTCCACCCCCACGGTGCTGACCCTGCAAGGCGTCGAACAAGCGGTCTTCGTGTCCACCGGCGGTGGCGAGGGAGAGGTCGGCACCACCATAAGCGTGCGTCCGGACACCGGTGAAGTGCTGTGGAAGACGCATGTGTATTTCAACAAAATCCCCATCCCTTTCCCCACCAAAGTCACTGAGGAACTCGTCTTTTTGACCGGTGGATACGGCAACGGCAGTCACATGATCCGGGTCAAAGCCGGTCAACCCCAGTGGTCGGTCGAGTCCGTCTTTCCGATGACCCAGGGCACCCAGGTCCATCCGCCCTTCCTGATCGATGATCACCTCTACTTCCTCGCCAACGAAAACGACAACCACAAAGGCGAAGCCCGACTCACGGGAGGGCTCACGTGCATGAAGCCCGACGGGACCATCCTCTGGCACACCGGAGACCAGCCATTCATGGGCCGCGGGAACATGATCCTGGTGGACGGTCATCTGCTTATCCAGGATGGGGAAGTTGGCTATCTCCGCGTGGTCGATCCGTCACCAGACGGTTATCGCGAAGTCGGATTCGCTGATGCCTTCGGGAAAAAATCCGAGGTCGATGATCAGATCGCCAAACAAGAGGGGAAAGAGAATCTCAAGATCCCCGATTTCAAGTATTGGTCCCCGATGGCCTTAAGCGAGGGCCGCCTCATCGTCCGGGGACAAGACATGATGCGCTGCTTTGATCTGCGGAACTGAACGCAGCCGCTTTTTTTTCGATAAGCCGCTTTCGGAGTGAACGCCCGGCTCGATAAGCCCGCTTTTATAAACGCCCGCTTCGAGTCAGGAAATGGCGGGCGGGCTTTCGCTCAAGGAAAGTGTTCCACCAACCGGATCGATCCGGAGCGGGCGCTGCGCCTGCCGGCCGCCTACTGGCATGCCCTCACTCGTTCCATCGTCCCCCCGGCGAAACGAAGGGCAAAACCATCTGCCAGGTATTTGAGTAATCGGTTTTCCCCACCGCTCCGATCATTTTCACTCCGGTGACCCGCTTGAACTCATCGGTGAAAGCCTCTCCGCTGTGACATCCCCAGCTCTTGCAGTAGGCGCCTTTGGCGAAAGCCTTGCGGTCAAGCTGGCTGAGTTGTCCCTGGTGCAAATAGGACTGTGACGCCCCGAGGATGTGATTGCTGTAATCGAAGAGGAAGCAGTATTTGTTGGAGTGCCCGAAATACTCCAAGCCCGAGACTTTGATCTCGCGTCGGTTTTGGCCCGAGTTGATGTAATTGATCACGTCGCCACCGGATTTGAACCAGACGAGACGGATCTTAAATTTGTCGCGGACACTCTCGATGTTGGCGATGAGCGGATCTCCGTCCTCCTTCTCGCGGGTGAGATACGCGTCCTGATAGACCAACCAAGTGATGTTGACCGCGCCGTTGCTGGCCTTTTGCAGTTGCTCGATCCGGATCCGGGCCGTGCGGACGAAATTGCCCCACCACTTGTCATGGCGATGCTCTTCGCGGCGATAGCTTTCCCAGGCCAACAGCGCCGTCCCGCCGGAAATGATGATATACTCGTCGTTCGGATTGAGCGCGGCGGCCACCGGTCGAGCTTCCCCAGTAGCGCCGATGACGAGCGCGATCAGTCCGATCCGAAGAATCCGTGCGAAACTCCAGCGTTCTAAGGCCTGGAAAAAGAGCGGGATATTCATGCTGCGGGAATGGTAGCGGGGAAGAACGTCGAGCGCAACTGCATCAGCTCATCCCGAGGAGACGCCGGACCCCGTCCCAGGCCTGCTCTGCGATATTCGGCTTTCGAGCGGGAGCGGGCGCGGGCGCGGGCGCGGACTGACCAGGGTGTTTTTGCTGCTTTTGCTCAAACTCCATCAATCGGGTGTAGTGCCGGTTTACCCGGCCGACGAACCAGCGCCAGGTCTCGCCGGGTAGACCATTCTCCAGCAAAAAATGGGGGCAATCCTTGTTCGGAGGATTGTAGCCCGCCCGCGGCCAGTGGTAATGGGCGCGGATGTTTTCGATCGGAATCTTGTGATAATACATCAAAGTAGCGGCCAGTTTGGCGGTGCGCTCCATCGTAGCGACCTGATCGTTGCCCTCGTGTTCGCACATCTCAATGCCGATCGAGTAGGTGTTGCCCGGCCCGTCGAAGTCGGCGTGCTCGCCTCTCTCGTTGGTCGGAAGATGTTGGATGACCACATCTTCCTGCACCGTGAAGTGCCAGCAAAGATAGCCGCAGACTCCTCCCCGGAGCGCTCCTCGACCCAGAGCCTTGGCGTGGGCGTAGGCATCGCCAGTGGGATTCTGGGTGCTGTGGATCGTGATATAGGTCGGCTGCATCTCGCGTTTGAGACGCCGTCCATATTTCCCTTCGGGAATGAGACTCACGTTGAGATTGATCTCTTTCTGCGCGTCTCCGGGATTCCACGGACTCATCGCGACGGCACCGAGATTCTTCTCCCAAAGGGCGCTCCGCGAGCCGCTTGTGGTATTGCACGAAGGCACCGCCAACAAGATGCCAGCGACAAAAATCCAAAGGAAACCTCTCCTGATTTGATCCATACACATACAAGTAACAAAAAAAGCTCCAGAAAATAGGCGATCTTAGCCGTTTTTGCAAATTTGATTCGGAAAAATTAAAATCTTTTCTTTATGAAGGAAAATTCCGTTCTCAAGATGAAACCGGCTACCTCAACGTTCGAGGACCTCGACTTCATAGCCATCGGGATCGGTCACGAAGGCCATTTTCATTTTATCGCCGGAGGGAAAGGACGTTTTCCAGTCGCCCGGCCAAATTTCCAGACCGGCGGATTCCAACTCACCGCAATAGGACATGATGTCCGGCACGCCGAGGGCCGTGTGCATGAGATCCTCGGGGAACTTGACCTCAAAGTCGGGCGAGTAGCAAAGCTCAAGGAAGTGTTCGTTGCCGGCGAGGTCGAGGAAAGCGAGCTGGTTGCCGGCGGGTGACTTGTCGGTCCGGCGAGTCAGGGTGAAGCCCAGCGTTTCATAGAAAGCGATGCTCCGGTCGAGGTCGGCGACCCGAATGCGGGTATGGAGAAATTTGATCATCGTCCATAGATCGCGGAGATCGCCGGGGCACGCAAGTGGGCAGATGCGTAAGGATTCGAAGTGAACGTTACGGAAATATGTTCAAAATAACACTTTGCGAATTTGGGCATTCCGTCGAGATTGCTTGTCATGGCCCTCCCTTACCCGGCATATGCGGAACGCTACGCCCGCTTTCGTAGGTGGATTTGGCAGCAGGCCGCACCCTGTCTCGCCGAGCCTCGTCGGGATGCACGCATGGTTGAGCTGGAGTTGCAGGCGCAGTGGTTCGGGGGCGAGTTCGGGCGGGACTTCGTCGGGACGGAGGGAGAACGAATCGAGATCGTGCAGTTCGGCCATTGGAATCACGGGGCGGGACCGGACTTCACTGAGACGGCCGTGCGGATCGATGGAGCCCTCCGTCGAGGGGCCATCGAGCTGGACCTCGATCTGCGGGATTGGGAGCAGCATGGTCATGGGGCGAACCCCGCCTTCAACGAAGTCGTCCTCCATGTCGTGACCGACGGGCCGGCCTCGCGCCGATGCTATACCCGCACGGCAGCCCATCGCGAGGTGTGCCAGGTGCTCCTGCCGCCCTATCAAGGAATTCAGGGGCGCCCCGACTTTCTTCCCGAGGCTTTTCCGGGCCGTTGCGTCGCTCCGCTGGCGGGGATGGATGACAACGCCGTCGCCTCGCTCCTCGAATCCGCCGCTCAGCATCGCCTGCGGCGCAAGCAGGCCCGCCTTCAGGCGATGGCCGCCGCCACCGGCCAATCGCAGGCCTTTTTCCAAGCCCTCGCCGAAGGTCTCGGGTATCATCGCAACAAGCTGGCGATGGCGATCCTCGCGCAGCGCTGCCCCATCGCAGCGCTGAAGAGACTTGGCCCGCGCGCCCAAGAGGCCAAACTCTCTGGACTGGCGGGATTTTTGTCGCCCGATCCTTCTGCATTGCCGCAAAGCGGTGATACGGAATCTTATCTGCGCGGGCTTTGGGATCAGTGGTGGAAACTGCGGAACGATGCCCCCGGTCCCGGCTCGCCCTCCCACGAGCTGCCTTGGGCGTATGCCGGGGGACGCCCGCTCAATCATCCTCACCGGCGGGTGGCCGCCCTCGCCGGATTGGTGCAGCGCTGGGACTTGCTGGAAGAATATTGCCGGAACGGTGTTCGCGAACACGGGGAACAGAGTGTGGACAACTCTCCCGAAAATGTGTGCAAGTTCGGGAAACCGTGGCTTCGCCATGTGGATAACTTGTTCACAAGCCTCTCCCATCCCTTCTGGAATCACCATATATCCCTTGCGGCAGAGCGATCGAAGCGCCCCGCTCACCTCATCGGCAAGGCGCGGGCGCGGGATCTCATCGGCAATGTGTTGATTCCGGCGGCGCTGGAAGTCGAAAGCTGCTGGGAAACCTACCTCCTGCTTGCAGCCGGAGATGGCAATCAAAAGCTGCGCCGGGCCTCCCTCCGGCTTTTCGGAGCAGATCAAAAACGGGCGACCCTCTTCCAACGCCGCTATTACCAGCAGCAAGGCCTACTCCAGATCTACGCCGACTTTTGCCTCGAAGATTTTTCCGACTGCGCCCATTGTTGCTTCCCCGAGCAGTTGCGGCAGTGGCGTGATCGCCACCCGCCCGCAGTCCCTGAAGACAATCCCCCGCGCCACCCTTCCAAGTTGGGCGAAATTTTGTAAGCCGCAGCCTCATCCAATTGCGTAATCCTTACGAGTCGTCTTACAAATCGTCTTCCGGCTTGTAAGTACGCAAACTTCATCGTCGTCCCATTCGGGCCAACCTCTCCAACCGCCAATCTCTACTGCCATGTCTGTCGCCACCCTGAAACGTGAAATCATCTTGAATCCCGAGCGCCGTGCCTTTCCCGAGTTTTCCCTCGAGCGCCTTCTCGGCAGCGTCTTCGCCCCGACCCAGGGCTGCCGGGTCTGCGTGCTGATCGACTTGAAGAACACCTCGCTGATGAAAGGCTACGGATTCCTCAATCTGCCTGGGCACGACATCCAAAGAAAGGCCTACGAGGAATTCTATCTCGCGCTGCAGGACGGTGGCATGGCAGCGCTCGGTATGACCGGCGGCGAACTCTACGCCATTCCGATGACCTACGGGTCGAACCTCGATTTGAGTGATGAGTGCTACGACGCGAGCGGCCAACAACTCAGCCTGGATCGCGACATCTACCCGAACTACGACATCATCCTCTGCATCACGACCTACTCCGCGACCGCGCCGCTCACGGCGAAATGCAAAGAGTTCGGCTTCCGGGGGGCAACGCTCCACGGGGTCAACGATGTGATCCTGCGCACCGGACTTTCGGTCGATTACGATGAAGTCAGCGCCGACGCGGAAAAGATGCGCCTCGCCATGACCGGGGCGGATCGAGTTGAAATCGACTTCGGTTTGGAAGATGGCCGGATCCTGACCGCCTCACTCGATCTCGGTGGTCAGGAAGCCCAAAAGTCCCATGGACTCTGCCGGGGTAAGACTCCTGATGTGGCCAATTTGCCCGCCGGAGAAGTGTATTTCGTGCCGGTTAACGCAGGGGGCCAGTTCCCGATGAAGTATGAGGACGGAACCCTCGGGGTGCTCGACGTGGTGAATCGGAACATTATCCGCTCCACCCTGATCACCGGCAACCAGGCGACCATCGACGCCCACAACGCCAAACTCGCCGACGATCCGATGACCGGCACGCTCGGTGAACTCGGCTTCGGCACTCAGGTGCTTCCCGTCTCGGGAGCGGATATCCAGGATGAAAAAGTCCTCGGCACCTGCCATCTCGCCACCGGGCGCGACGACCATCTCGGCGGCGACATCCTGCCAGCCATGTTCAAAAGACACGAGAACTCGACCCACGACGACATTCTTTTTGCCCCTCACAAGACTCCGAACTTCAATCTGAAAGAAGTGCGGATGATTCGCGGAGAACAGCGCGAAGTCATCATCGAGAACTTCCGGCCGAGTGAATATATTCTCGGGGCGTTGCGCGGGTGAGTTCGGGAACGCGGCGGCTCTTATCGCCGTCTGAGGTTTCTGATGACGTTTGGTGCTCTGAGACGCATCGGGCGAACCGGTGGCGTTTGCGTTGAATTTCTCAATCGCACCGGGGGTCCTCTGCACCTCAGGATGACCGTTCCGCAAGTTGCAGGGGAAGCCCTTGCCCGCGTGAGGCGTGCGGTCGCCCGATGGCGTGCTAATTTCATCGTGAAAAGCGTTCACGGAGACGGAGAGACGACACCTCCCCGCAAAAGGACTGCAGCACCTCAATCTGGACCCCAGCTCCGTCGCCAGAACGTAGAGAGCCGATTGGAAGAGGCTGGCGATCGCTTGGGCGATCAGCGAGCGCACCACCGTGCGGCAGGACCAGTTCGCCGAGCACCTCAATCTCAAAAGCACCAGCAACGTAGCCCAAAGGTTGCGGCAATACCGCTTGAAGCCCGATGAGAGAAGTCTGAACAGGAACAGCCGGGGGAGAGGACGTAGCGCAAATTCTAGATTCTAAGACCCCGATCTACGGATGTGCTTCGCCGTGGCGGCGATTCCGACAGGCTCCTAGGAGCCTGTCGGAAAACCTTTTCGAGCTGCTTCGCCGTGACCAAGGGATCGAGTCGCCGCCGGCACGGAGCACCATCGGGGAGATCCTCAAGCGGCACGGGCTTTCTACACCAAAGCACCGTCGCCCGGGTGTCTATCCGGCTTACCTTCCGGAAACGCAGCAGACTATTCGGCGTAACGCTTGCCGTCGCAGGAGACCAGCAAAAATTTAAACTGGAAGTCTGGCTTATGATGACGCGCGGCTGCGCCCAAAACGCTTCTTCAAAAACTCGTCAAGAAATCTGCTTGAGCGATCTCATACTACCGTCCCTTAAACTTTCTACTCGGGACGCTGATACCCTCAGCATTCCGCGCCGAGCGGTGACTCGTCGGCGAGGCGGGCCGACATACGAATTCCTGCGCTTTAAAGAAACCTATCGCAAGTTGCGATATTATACGCTACTCAAATGAAATGAACATCATCTTCCGCCTGTCTCGCTCCGCTGGCCTCCTCGCTCTCGCTTGGGTCACCTCCATCAGCCCGGTTTGGGCCCAAGCCAACAAAGAACTGACCGAAGCTGAACTGATCGAATATCGGCCCGGTGATTCCAATCTCTTCAAGCCCGTGTGGGACGAATTCTACGCAGGAGACTTCGAGGGGGACCTCCCCAAGCCTCTCATCGCCGCCGGTAAGCCAATGGTAGCCGATATTTGCAACGCCATCGCTCACCCGGACATGCGCTTCCGCCGATACGCCATGACCGCCTTAGGTGAGATCGGTGACCGCGCTGCCCTGCCTGCACTGGCTGCTATCCTCAAGGACAGGAACGAACTCGATTACATGCGCGGTGATGCGCTGGAAGCGATCCATCGGATCGATAAGACCCTGGGCCTGAAGTATGGCAAGGAGTTCGGCGGAGAGAATGACTATCTCAAGATGATCGCCAGCGAGATCTCCCATTAAGCCGGACCAATTCTCTCCACCACGGTCTCCTTCCAAAACGCCCCCTCGGTCATTCAAACGACTAAACCCAACAACATCAGGATGCGCTAGCCTTCCAACCTTCCACCCTCTTGCTCACTTTGTCTGCCGGTTCGCTCGTCGCCCAGGAATCAGCGATTCCCGCAAAGGTGATTGTAGCGACCGAGGAAGTAGCAGCCAACGAGTTCACGCTGTGGGTCGCATCCGACTTTACTCAATACTCGGGCGACTACGCCGGAGAAATTCCCTCGCTCAGACGCTCTAAGTCCGACAGGCTCCTAGGAAAGGTGGTCTCTAGGGAAATAATACGGAACCCCCGACATTCACCATTCGGTCAGTCCTGGTGGCCTGCTTTCATCCTTTCGTATCAGTCCTTAATGGCACGGGCTTAAAGAGGTTACTCGGGTGAGGTCGCGCTCATACGCCACAAGGATAGGTCGCCCCTCCAGGGCTCGCGGCTTGAAACGACCGGATCACCCAGGGCGTTGCCCTGGGCTGGTATGATCCGCGCCGTTGGCGCTTCAGCACAGGACTCCTTTCCCCTGCCGATCATTTATTGCTTCATCCCGCGCCATTCGCCGTGGACGAAAGCAGGGACACTTTGGCGTGAGGATCTGGACGAACGGGAAAGCGGCTCGTAATCCGCGGGTTTGTCGGTCGATTCCGGGACAAAACATTACCTATTTCACCGCTCCACCTGTAGTCTCCCCGTCCTCCCCCGTTCGCCGTCCATCCCCCATTCATGAATCCCGCTCTCGAAACCCTGATGCTCGCTTTTTCCGGGACCGACCCCATCCCGGTGCCGTCGCGTGCGCTCTTCATCGGAGCCGAGCCTCACCTCGATCTCGCCGCCTGGACCGATCTGACTGGCTGGCAACCGATCAAGCATCGCGCCGAGGGCTGGGACAAGGCCGGTCTGACCCGCTTCGATGAACTTCCCGAAGGCCGCTGGCCGATCGTGCTCGTCCTCCCGGGCAAGTCCCGCGACGAGGTCCTCGCCTCCTTCGCGCTGGCCCGCGACCGCCTTGAGCCGGGAGGCCACCTCGTCGCCGCGATGCCGAATACGACCGGCGCAGGGCGTTTTGAGAAGACCCTCGCCAAAGCGACGGGCTCGATCCGGTCCATTCAGAAAAACAAATGCCGCGTCTTCTTTGCGGCCGACGACGGAACCTGGGACGAAACTCTTTTCGCGGAATGGCAAGCCCTGACACTGCCACATCAAATTCCCGGAACGGACTACACAACCCGGGCGGGCATCTTCAGCAGCGAGCACATCGACCCGGGCTCGCAGATGCTCGTCGATCACCTCCCCGACCACCTCAGCGGACAGGTCGCCGACCTCGGGGCCGGCTGGGGCTTTCTAGCCGCCGAGGCGCTGCGACGTTCACCCCGGATCAAAGAGCTCGCCCTCTTCGAAGCCGACGCCCGCGCTCTCGACTGCGCCCGGGTCAATCTCGGCGGCGATCCCCGGGTCTCCTTTCACTGGCACGATGTTGTGAACGGACTCCCCGGGACCTATGATGTCATCCTGATGAATCCGCCCTTTCACACCGGCCACGCCACGCGCATCGATCTCGGCAAAGCCTTTATAAAAACTGCGGCGGAGTCGCTTAATCGGGGCGGCACTCTCTACCTCGTCGCGAATCGCCAACTCCCTTACGAAGCCGTCCTCGAGGCGGGAGGTTTGACTTTCCAGCGGGTGGCGGAGGACAAAACCTACAAACTGATCACCGCCGGGAAGCGCTGATGAAACTCGTCAAACTACTCGCCAATCTCGGCTACGGCTCGCGCAAGGACGTGCAGCGTCTCATCCGCTACGGTGCCGTCACCGATGCCTCGGGTCGGGGTCTCGGAGAGAATGAATTACCGCCCCACGACGAGATCCGCTTCAAGGGCGAAACGCTCGATCCCGCCGCACCGCTCACTCTCATCCTGAACAAACCGGCGGGCTACACTTGCAGCGCGGATGATCCCGGCAGAACGATTTACGAGCTGCTGCCCCCGCGTTTTGCCGTGCGCAATCCCGGTCTGAACAACGTAGGCCGACTCGACAAGGACACTACCGGACTGCTCCTCCTCACCGACGACGGCAAGCTCCTCCATCGTATCATTCATCCCAAGTCCCGCTGCCGGAAAGTCTATCACGCCGCCCTCGACCGACCGCTCTCGGGAAAAGAAGCCGCTCTTTTCGCCTCGGGCACGCTCATGCTCAATGGTGAATCCAAGCCGCTCCTTCCCGCCCCGCTCGAAGTGCTCGGCGAAAAAGAAGCGCTCGTGACGCTCCACGAGGGTCGTTACCATCAGGTCCGGCGCATGTTCGCGGCGGCGGATAATCACGTCGTCTCGCTGCGACGACTCTCCATCGGCGGACTCTCGCTCCCGACCGACCTCGCCGAGGGAGAGTGGCGCGAACTCGCACCCGAAGAACTCGACGCCATCTTCGCGAAGGGGGATAGTGAATGATGACCCGTTTTTTACCCCTCGTTTTTTCAACGCTCTTCGTGTCCGCCCTCCCCGCCGCGCCGATCGGGCGCGTCTGGCTGACCCATTCGGTGAATGACAGTGCCCGCATCACGGTGAATTGGGAGACCGATGCCCCCGGGCCCTCGCTCGTCGAATACGGAACCGATGAGACACTCGGCAAAGAAGCAAGCGCCGCCGAGCCGGTCACTCTCCACCATGTCGAGATCGAACTCGATCCCGGGGCTGCGCGGCATTTCTATCGCGTGCGCAGTGCGGCGGACGAATCGGCGATCCATTCTTTCAAAGGCTACACCGGCGAGACGATCCGGGTCGGTCTCTTCGCCGACCGCGGATACGCGAGGGATCGCGATCTCTCCGTCCTCGTCAAAGAGGATCTCCACCTCCTCCTCACCGCCGGAGACAATGTCGCCAGTCTCCACGAGGCGGGTCTCGAGGGCACAAAGGCTTTCAGTGCACTCATCGACTCGCAGCGCGATCTTTTTCGCAGCACCCCCTTCATGCCCGTCCTCGGAAATCACGATCGGGAGATCACTCCGCGCGGTCCGAAACCGCCCGCGCACGCCGTCTACGACGTCGATGCGACCGCCTATCGCTCGTTTTTCCCCCTGCCGGACGAGGGCTGGAAATGGCGCTTTGACATTCCCGCCTACGGCGTGCGCTTCCTCGCCCTCGACGCCAATCACATCAGCGACGCCGGGACGACCTGGCAGACGAATCAGCCCGTGACGAAGGATTCGGTCCAGCATCAATGGTATGCCGCCGAAGTCGCCCGCCCCGACGCTCCCTTTCTCATCACCGTGAACAACGAGCGCAACGCCACGATGCGCGGCTACGACGGCGGAGCCTGGGCGACGCTCTTTCACCAGTCCAGCGCGGTCATCACCGGCTTCGGTTACTTCGGCGAACGCGCCGAGGTCGATGGCTTTCCCTACTTCAACACCTGCCTCAAAGGCAACGGCGACCTCTACAAAGACCCAAAGTCAGCCTTTGTGACTCAGGAGGACAACTACCTGCTCCTCACCTTCACAAAAGACGCGCCAACGATGACCGTGAAGATCAAAAATCTCCGCGGCGAGACCCTCGATACGCGCGTGGTCAACCGGCGATAATAAGCCCCGGCTTGAAAGAAACCCGTTTCCGGATCGTCTCACTCTCATTCCCCCATGCCGACTCCCCCGCTCTTTGACCGCGAATCCGAACACACGTCCTCTCCCGGAGGATCTCCCGCCCCGCTCCCGCCGGTGACCCCGCAGGAAGTCCGCGAGGAGGTGGCCTTCACCAAACGCATGGTGGATCGCGTCCTCCTCCACGGCCCGAACACCCGCTTCCGCGAACTTTCGTTGCTGATGGGCGTGGTGCGCGACTTTCTCACCGGCTTCCGCTCCCTCCACTTTGTCGGACCCTGCGTCACCGTCTTCGGCTCGGCGCGATTTCCGGAAGATCATCCTTACTACCTGATGGCCCGGGACATGGGCGCGGCCATCGCCAGTCTCGGATTCACCGTCATGACCGGCGGCGGCCCCGGGATCATGGAGGCCGCCAATCGCGGAGCCAAGGACGTCGGCGGGCGCAGTGTCGGGTGCAACATCAAGCTGCCCTTTGAGCAAAGTCACAATCCCTACCTCGATCGCTGGGTCACGATGGAGCATTTCTTTGTCCGCAAAACCCTGCTCATTAAATACAGCTACGGGTTTGTCATCATGCCCGGCGGCTTCGGGACGATGGACGAGCTTTTCGAAGCCCTCACCCTCATCCAGACCGGCAAGATCCGGAACTTCCCCATCGTCGTGATGGGCACCGAATTCTACCCCGGAATGCGGCAAATGATGGAGGACATGCTCACCGGCGCCACGATCAGCGCCGGCGATCTCGACCTCATCCTCTGGACCGACTCGGTCGAGGAGGCGGTCACGCACCTTCAGGAAAAAGCGGTCAAACAGTTCGGCCTGCGCGTCGCCCTGGGAACGCTGAAGCAGTCTCCCCTCCTCGGTGAAAAAGGACTCGCGACCCCGTCGTCGGAAGCCTGAGATCGCCACCAGCTCCCTGCCAGACCCATCTCAGATGATTCGCAGTCACAAACCCCTGAAGCATTGCTTCGCCTTCTCCAAGCGCTAGCAGCCTGTCGGGGCGGGGTTTATTGACGGCTCCAAATGACATCGTCGGCGGAAAGGGTGCCGCAAGTGAGAACAGCGAGCCTGCGGTGGAGCTGTTTCACGCGGGGCGGTCGGAGGGATTGAACCCTGTTCGGTCAGGCACCATACCCTATTAGGTTCACGTAGGTAAGGGACCACGAATTGACACGAATTGACACGAATTGACGCGAATTGACACGAATGCGCACGAATGCGCACGAATGAAGAAATGCTGTTCCGTCGTTGATTGGGGTGAATCTGTTTCGATTTGATGCCGGTTGCATCCAGCTCGGATTGTGGGCAAAATCCTGGTTGAAAAAACTAGTATTCGATCTGATCTCAAAACAACGGATCGATCATCCCGGTGTTGGTGTTTTCCCAGCGTTTCACGAGGTCGGCGAGAATTTCGGGACGGGTCGCCGCGAGGTCGGTTGACTCTCCCGGATCGGTCGCGAGATTGTAGAGTTGCCAGGGTCCGGCGACCTTTTGACCGGGCTCGCGCACGAGCTTCCAATCTCCATGGCGGAGCGCTCCCCGGGTGCCGACGCGCCAGAAAAGTTCATCATGGGGCGGGGTAGTGATTTCGCCCGCGAGGTAGGGCAGCAGCGGCACGCCATCGAGCTTCGGGTTGATCGGCAATCCGGCGAGAGCCAAGGCGGTGGGGAACAGATCGAGTGAGATGATGGCCGGATCATAGACCGTTCCCGCTTCGATCACGCCGGGGAACTGCATGAAAAACGGAACCCGGATGCCGCCCTCAAAAAGCTCGCCCTTCTCCCCGCGGAAAGGAGTGTTGCGACTGGTCAGTTCTTTGGTCGGTCCGCCGTTGTCACTGAGAAAGGCGATCAAGGTTCGCCGCTCCAATCCCTGTTTTTTGACCGTCTCCAGCACCTCGCCGACGCCATCATCGAGCTGGCAAAGGAGCGCGGCGAAGATGCGGCGCTGCACGTCGGGGATGTCGGCATGAGCCTCCAGATAACGCGCCTCGGCCTGCATGGGACTGTGGACCGCATTGTAGGCGAGATAGAGGAAAAAGGGGCGCTCCGTGCCGCAGCGGTCGATGAAGGCGGTTGCCTCGCGGGTGAAGGCGTCGGTCAGATTGTCGTATTCGTCGATGGGTTGGCCGTTGCGCAGGATGGGGTTGTCGGCGTCGTAGTCGGGCTCGTTGCGTCCGGCGTGGGTCGTATAGATGAGTCTCCCGTCCGCCGACGTCCCAGCGACCTTGTCCACCGCCCGGCAGGGTCTTGCGGCGCAGCCAGGTGGTCATGTCCGCATAGGGCGCCGGTCGGTAGTAGTGTCCTTCATGGAGAAAGCCGAAGAATTCGTCAAATCCGCGACGCAGGGGCGTGTGGTGGGCGTTGCCACCGAGGTGCCACTTGCCGACGGCCATGGTGGCGTAACCCGCTTCATCGCGGAGGCGGTCGGCGAGAGTCTTTTCCGAAACGGGCAGCCCGATGCCCGGATCCTCATTGGTCGGGCCGATGGGATTGAACTCAAAGCCGAAACGCGTCTGGTAGCGCCCCGTCACCAGGCCTGCCCGCGAGGCCGCGCAAAAGGGAGCGGTTACGTAGCCGTTCGTGAAGCGCACCCCGTTCTCCGCGATGGAGTCGATCTGAGGGGTTGGCACGTCGGTGGCCGGATGCTGCACACTTGTCTCGCCGACTCCGAGATCGTCCGCCACGATCCAGATGATGTTCGGCGGAAGTTCAGCGGCTCCAAGGACGCAGCGAAGCGAAAGGGCGAAGATCAAAAGCTTGCGGCAATTCATCGCCGCCACTGTGAAACGCGCGACTACCGCTGGCAAGCCTGTATTTTTTCTACGATTCCATTTCGCCCGTGCGTTTGTAATGGCGGAAGATTGCGGATCATGTTTGTATCGTTGTGTACTCCACTCTTCGCGTTGTCCGAACCTCTAGACTCCTCGCCTCATGGAAACCCTTGAAACTCTCGCTGTGGCCCTTGGTTTTGCGACCTTGGCTGGTCTGAACCTCTATCTTGTCGTCCTCGTAACCGGGATGGCCATCAACATGGGCTGGGTCGATGTCTCGGCCACTTATCCTGATCTGATGGTGCTGGGCGATCCGCTGGTCGTCGGAGCAGCGGGCGTCTTTTTCTGCATTGAGTTTTTCTCCGACAAGATCCCCTGGGTTGATTCGCTGTGGGACACGGTTCATACCCTGATCCGCCCGGTCGGCGGTGGTCTGCTCGCCATCCACACGCTCGGCACGACCGACCCCGCCTTCGAGATCGTCACCGCCCTGCTCGCCGGTGGCACCACTCTGGTCGCCCACGGTTTCAAAAGCGGCACCCGTCTGGCCCTCAACGCCTCTCCCGAACCCGTCACGAACATCGTCGCCAGTATCGGTGAGGATGTCGTGGTTCTCGGCGGCCTCGCGCTCATGAGCGTGAACCCGATTCTCACAGCGGTGCTCTGTCTCGTGTTTCTCACGGTGGCCTGTTACTGCACGCCCAAGATGTTCCGCCGCTTCAAGGCCTTCCTCTGGCTGCTCGGGAAAAAGCTTTTCTCCGCCGTGTCACGACCGGATCAGGAAGCCATGCTCTATGCTTCGCTGTCGGCGGAGGAACACCAGAAGCTCGGCCAGGCGGTTGGCGCGCCCGCCCAGGACGTGGAGTGGTCCTCGTCAGTGCTGGTCGGTCGGGTGAAACGGTTCAGCGGTTTCACCAGCATGACTTTCGGTCGCCTCGTAGCGCTCAGCGGGGATCCGGGAACCCTCCATTTCGTGGGTCGCTCCTGGGGACGCAGCTACCACACCCGGGTTGCCCTTGAGGGACTTCAGGTCACTCAGGAGAGTCGTTTTCTGAGCGAAGATGTCGTGCTCTACGACATCAATGACAGCCGCCGCCTTACCTTCCGACTGCCTGCCGGTCGCGGGGCCATGGCCAACCGCGTCGTCGAGCGACTGCTCTCGCGGCGGGATGGTATCCGCGCTCTCCCGGAACGGGAAGTGGTTGCTGCGGCGTGAGGCCCTCAGAGCCACCACCACATTCCGACTCCGAAACAAAGCAGCATCGCCGCGCTGGAACCCACCCAGGCGAAGGTGCGTTTTTGAGGCAGCTTTCAAAGCATCCAGCCGACGAGGCCGAAGCTAAAGAGCAAACCGATCCAGGCTTCGGCCGCCGGCATAAGCAGCGAATAGGTCTCTTCGCTCGCCAAGCTCGGAGCGGGCGAGGGCAGGTCGAGTAAGGGGCGGGTCACCAGCGTCAGGCGAGCCGGCGAATTGAGCAGGATCGAGCGCTCCAGCGTCACGGAATCGGTGCGGCGAAGACCGGGGAGGGCGACACCATAGAGGGCCTCAGGGCAGTTGATTCGGTGTCCCTGACTGGCCACGTCTTTTAACACGATGAAGTTCTGTCTCGTGCCGTTGATCATGCCGCGCAGGATGACTCCACCGAGACTATCCGTGAAATCACGTCCGGTGATCGTGACCGACTCGGCCTTCGTTGGGAGCCAGGGCAGGACCAGCGCGCGCAAGAGCGGACCGGTGCCGAGCGCGACGAAACCCCCGATCATAGCGATCACGAGGGCGGCGTGCGTGGTGTTCCAGGGTTTTCCTCAAGGAGGATTTGTTGGATCGGGACTCATCGTTTTTTGAGATTGATGGGACTCGTTTCAATGCTCCCACTCCGCCGCGATGACATCCGGCACGTCGGTGATGATCGCCTCCACCCCGAGATCGACCCAAGTGCGGGCGACGGCTGGATCATTGACCGTCCAGAGGGCGATCTTGGCTCCAAGTCCGTGGAGTTTTGCAAGATCGTCGTTAACAAGGTCGCCCACCTTCCAACCGACCCAGGCGGGTCGCAGCTCAGTCAGGGTGCCAAGTTGCTCGGTGGTGAGGACTTTGCTGCCGAGCGCCCCCAGAGGAACAGTTGGCATTTCTCTCTGAAAATCAGCCAGAAACTCCCAATCGAAGCTTTGCACGATCACCCGGTCGGCTCCTTCCAGCGATCGGATCACCTCTGCATATGCCTTCGCCTCTCCAGTTTTGCGTTCGATCAAGGGAGTGACCCCCGCGTCGAAGCAGAGCTTCACCGACTCGTCGAAGCGAAGGAGTTTCTCTCCGGCGAAGCCACCGCCCGAAAACCAGGAGCCCACGTCGAGCGTGCTCAACTCTGCCCAATCACTCACCTCAATGGTCCCGGGGAGGCCGGTCAGGCGATCCAGTTTGTCATCGTGGAACAAGATCAACTCCCCGTCGCGGGTCACCCGCACGTCGAATTCGATCACTTGGGCCGCCAGCGCGATGGCGGCCCGGATCGAGCTGGCGGTATTCTCCGGGGCTACCTGGGAAGCCCCGCGATGGGCGATGATGATCGGCGCTTCGCCAGCGATTAGGGTCATACTTGTAAGGAAGGAAAGAAGAAACAGGGCAGCGGCGAAGGAACGGAACATGGTCGTAGCGTAAAAGGAAACGCAATTCGCCGCGAGTAAAATGTCTCGCCGCAGGGCCCCTTCTCCGCCCTTGCTTGCGCGTCGAAGACTGGTTCATTGCCCGCGCCGCATGTTCCTCCGCTCGCTCCAGTTGACCCAATTCCGCTGCTTCGAGACCTTGCGTCTCGACCTTCCGCCTGGCTTGACGCTCTTTCATGGAAACAACGCCCAGGGGAAAACTTCGATCCTAGAGGCCGCCTGCTTGCTGACCCGACTGCAAAGCCCGCGGACGAGTGTGCTGGGGGACTGTGTGCGCTTTGGCGAAACGGCCCTTGCTGTTGGTGGAACGCTCGTGAACGACGAGGTTTCCGCCGATCTTCGTTTCCAATACCGCGAGTCGGGGAGGCGTCTGCTCGTTGACGGGGAAAACCAATCGCGAGCCGCCAACTATCTCGTTCACAGCGCCCGGGTCGTCTGGATGGCCAATGACGACCTCGCTCTCGTGCGCGGAGGCGGCGAAGGGCGGCGGCGTTACCTCGACTTCATGGCCGGCCAACTCTTTCCCGAATATCGAGATGCGCTGAGAAGTTACGAACGCGCCCTGCGCTCCCGCAATTTTTTGCTCAAACGGGACGCCTCGCCCCGCTGGGCGGAGATCGATCCTTACACCCGGCTTCTTCAAACCCACGGCACCATCCTGACCGAAGCACGTCGCTCCCTGATCGACCGCCTCCAGCCCCATGCCGCCGCCGCGCAAGCGCACGTCGCGGGGGGCAGTGAGTCACTCCTGCTGGCCTACGAATCCGCCTCGGGAGAAGGCGACGAACTCGCCGCCCATCTCGAAGCGCTCCGGCCCGAAGAGCAACGCAAGCGGCAGACCCTCGCGGGACCGCATCGCGACGATCTCGCGCTTTTCATGGAAGGAAAGCCCGCCGGCAAATTCGCCAGCGAAGGACAGCAGCGCACCATCGCCCTCGCCTTGAAGCTCGGGCAAGCCCACCTTTTTCTCGCCAACGGAGAACCGCCGCCGCTCATCCTGATCGACGACGTCTTCGGTGAACTCGACCCCCGCCGCCGCAATGCCCTGATGTCCGCCTGGCCGAAGGAATCCCAAAAGCTCATCACCACCACTCACCTCGATTGGCTCGATGAAACTTGGGAGGACGGTCACCGCTTGACCGTAGCGGCGGCGACGGTATCGGCGGGATGATGCCAGAATTGGATTAATACAAGTTCTTGACAGATTCCAGAATAACGCCCAGATTCCTGGGATGTCCGACCCGGCCGATCTTTTGCGCGAACATGGTGTCCCCGTCACGGCCCAACGTTTGGCAGTGCTTCGGGCGGTTGCGGATCGTCCTCACAGCACAGCGGAGGCACTTTCAGAGGAGGTCCGGGCAAGGATCGGCACCATTTCGCGTCAGGCGGTTTACGACGCCTTGGGGTTGCTTTCGAAGAGAGGCCTGATTCGCCGGATCCAACCCTCTGGTTCACCCGCCCTCTACGAAGACCGGGTCGGAGATAATCATCATCATGTGATCTGTCGCTCGTGCGGAAAGACGGCGGATGTCGATTGCGCGGTGGGCGAGAGGCCCTGCCTGACCGCTGTCGATGACTCGGGATTCCAGATCGACGAGGCAGAAGTCATCTACTGGGGAACCTGTCCCGATTGCCTTGAGAAATCGTGATGGCCGCCTAACGATCCACTGAATTCCCCCTACCATCTCACCCCTAAAAACCATGAAACACATCGTCATAACCACCCCGCCCCACCCGATGCAAACCCCTCGCGCGACCCGCCCCCTCTGGCTGTTTGCCATAGCCCTGAGTTGTTTTGGAATCACTCAGAGCGAACCGTTACACGCCCAACCAATCCCCGAATCAAGCCCCGAAACCAACGTGGATATCGGGAAATGCCCGGTCATGGGAACCCCTGCCGGACCCTACCGCCACACCGCCGCTTCCGCCTTGTCGAATCGCGACTGGTGGCCCAACCA